>Ga0209541_10000688_pt1 | contig 66701 bp, 75 predicted proteins | sample RifCSPlowO2_01_FD_184027 | JGI IMG/M metagenome (GOLD analysis project Ga0209541, IMG submission 184027) | Groundwater microbial communities from Rifle, Colorado - Rifle CSP2_plank lowO2_0.1 (SPAdes) (version 2) | ecosystem: Environmental > Aquatic > Deep subsurface > Groundwater | place...
AAGAATATCAAGACAGAATACGAAGCTGCTGACGCGCTATTCGACCAACCTGTGATGCTTATTAGAATCAATAAGCTCTATCGATACGAAATGTCAGCTGAAGAGTTATATGAGGCGACAAGGAAAGATTGGAAAGTTGGCTCTCGCTCAAAGACTATACGTATTGCTTGCGCTGTATATGCTGGAATCATTAGAGAAGTATACGAAATCGATGAGTGGCTTCCGTCCGCTGAAACCCCGGGCCGGATGATGTTTGTCGGAAAAGTCGCTCCACTTGATGTACGACAAAAATACGTTGATAAATCAGTAGCCCACGTCTGGAAACGAGGCAGCCAGAATCCGATCAAGTATGTGGGCTGAATAAGGTAGTGAGGCTATTCGCCAGTGCTATCTTTTTTCAGGACTTCTCGCGGTTTAGCTCCTTTGCCAGGGCCTATGACCCCTTTTTCTTCCAATAGATCAATAAGCCGCGCTGCTCTGGCATAACCGATACTCATCATCCTTTGTAGAAACGAGGTTGACGCAGTTTGATGTTCAATCACGAGTTCTTTCGCATCCTCGTACAACTCCTCTTCATCGACAGGTTCCACTTCTGACATTGTCAGTCTCTCCTCAATCCGCTTCAGAGGGAGCATAATATCCGTGTACTGCGAATTCTGCCGTTCAGCAATTTTCTTCACGCTCTCGGCAAGTTCCTCAACCTGTTGACGCAGTAATTCGATTTCTCCTTTTAGTTCCATGCAATCATTATACCGCTGGATGGCAATAAAGTTACGAGTTGGCAATCTGTTGGTTACCCCCGCTTCGCAACCCTCCTATCTAAGTTGGTCAGACCAAAAGGGCCGTTTCTTTAATATTACGAACCCTTGCTAATCCTACATATTTAATGTATGGTTGTGGCGAATTTAGAAGTAGCACCACTAAGGTGCTTTCTTGCTAAATGGGTACTTTGACAATTTAATATTGGAGGAAAAATGAATACAGTAGTGTTTGATTCACAGTATTACGAAGCCGTTATGAAGGAGTTCGGGTACAACCCTCTGGAGTTTGAGTGTGTCTCTTTTTCCTTAGGGCAACTGACCAAAGAAGACCTTCAACGGCAGTGGCTCTGCCACATGAATGGCAGTAGCTTTGCCAAGGCGCAGCGAGACGGCAAGCGAGTAATCGTCGCCACGGGATTCGGGTTATCCGGTGTCCCACATATGGGAACACTTTCCCAAATCATCCGATCGTTGCGGTTGCAGCAAGCAGGCATCCCCGTCCAAATTGTCCTTGGCGATCTTGATGCGTATAACGGAAAGAACATAGAGCTTGAACAAACGCGACGGCTCGCGGATTCTTATCGCGCATTCATTCTCAATCTAGGTTTCAATTCTTCGTCACCGAACTCTTTGCGGGCTCAGTACGATGCTTTAACCACATTGAGGATGGCGTACCTCATCGGCCATTTCATGGACGATGAAATGTTTGCCAACACAGAAGAGGACTTGCACGGATTCTATTCGGAGCAAGGGAAAGTTGATCCTGTCATGAGCTATCGCCGGAAATTGTCATTGAATTTGATGATTGCGGATTTTCTTGAACTACTCGCCTTCGGCGGTTTTGACGCCGTGATGGTGGTGTTAGGGATCGACGAACATCGGTACGTCAATTTCGGACGCGAGACTTTGCAACGGGCCCAGGCCGAGCAGATAGCGTGGTTTCATGGCAAGCAGTATTCAGCAATGTACTCGGGCATCATCCGGGGTTTCCACGGATATCCGAAAATGTCTAAGAGCTTCCCGCAATCGGGAATCACGGTTGACATGTCGGCCGAAGAAATCGCCAGGCTAATCGAGCACGGTGAGATTGTAACCCAGTTTCCGGAAACCAATGTGGTCTACCAAATGATCTCTTCAGTCAGCCTTTATGGCAACGAGGAAATCAAGGAAGCGCACGAAGAATGTCGGAAACAATCGGAACACTGGCGCAACATCAAGCGCGAGTATTCCAAGCACTTGTATAAACTGTGTCAGTTATGGCACGAACCTTAGAAAGGAGTAACGAATGGAAACGAAAAATCCAAATCAAGAAATCGCAGAGGTTTTCTATCGGCTCAATGTGGGAGTTCCGGTGGAAGATGATCTGCTTGCTAGAGCGTTCGGGCTGATTCTTACCAACCCCCATGTCAAAGCGCGAGACGTTCAACTCGGAGCATTTCTGACCGGTATGATGGTCAAGGAACCAACGGTCAAACAAATCGTGATTCTGATTCGAACCGCTCTCAATATCGATGGGGTTACGCGCTACAAACCGACGCTGCCCGACGACAAGAAGCTTGTCGCGGTTGCTGGTAGCGGTAAGAAAGGTCACAAGACCTTTAATATCTCAACACCGGCATGCCTGGTCGCCAGCGCCGCCGGTGCCTATGTGGCTAAACCTGGTTCCGCTGCGACATCATCAATCAGCGGTTCAAAGGACTTCATCACGACGGTTGGCGCTAAATTGTTGGAACCGAACGAGATGATAGAAGTGCTGCTTGCCACCGGATTCGGTATATTTCCGATCGAGGAGTTTATTCCGCGATTCGATGCCGTTTACGGAGGTAAGACATTCGGTCCGACTCCACTGAGTTTCGCGTTTCCGGCGGTTGCTAATCCAATCGCCTGCGATTCGCTGCTCTATGGATTATCCCATCCGAACGTAAACCTCTCATTGAGAGCGTTTCGCGAACTCGGATACAAAAATGTCATAGTGGTTTCGTCGACTAGTGACAAAATCCACTACATTGATGAACTGAGCAGTATGGCCTTTAACCTGCTCGGAAAGCTGCAAGACGGGATCATCGGTGACGTCGAAGGATTTTCTCCCACGACTATCACTAAGCGCGTCCCGGTCGGCCATGAAGAGTTGGAGCCGGGTGCATCTGTTGTGGAAAACGTACAGTCAGCCGTCCGAGTCCTTCAAGGCAAGATGTCGGGGCCGCGAGAAGATACGGTCGCTCTCAATGCGGCCGCGATTCTCTTGTTGTCCGGTAAAGCCGAAACTCTCGAGGTCGGTTTTAAGACCGCAATCGAAGTGATCAAGAGCGGAGCTGGATTGAAAAAACTCGAGCAATTCATCGACGCGACTGGCGGAAGCAGGATGGCCCTGCTAACGGTAATAGGAGGTAGTACATGAAAGCAATAACATTCACAGATGGCAGGTTAGAGCAGAAAGAAATTGAACTCGGATTACTGTCATCTCAATGGGCCAGGATTCGCGTTGCTAAAGCGGGTTTGTGCGGTACTGATGTCGCAAAGATATCAAGCCGAAATTTACCCCCTTCGCACACGAACATTCTCGGTCACGAGTTCATCGGGCAGGTCGTTGATATCAGTGGTCAAGGGACGAATATCTCTCTCGGCGATTGGATTGTCGGAATGCCAGTTCTTAATTGTGGCAAGTGCTACGCATGCACGCATCGACAAGAAAACTTGTGTGTGGAAGCTCAAGCCATTGGGCGGACGACTCCCGGTGCGTTTGCGGAGTTCGTAGATGTGCCAGTAGCTAATGTCGTCAAGATTCCCGATCCAAGCGATCCAGATGCTTACGTGCTAACTGATACATTAGCGGTTTGCGTTCATGCAGAAAAGTTGGACACATCGACTGTTACCGACCGGCGATGTTTGGTAATCGGAGACGGCATCATCGGTAGCTTACTTGCGTGGCTGTTACATCAACGAGGACATGATACGTGGATCAAAGGCATTCACCAGGAAAACCTCCATTTTATGGAGGGCATGGGAGTGAGTACGCTTATCACTGAAGTACCAACTGGTTACTTTGACGTCGTCTACGAAACCGTGGGACGTTCTCAGCAAGGCACCTTGGATGAAAGTTTGCGTGCGGTAAGGTGGGGTGGACAGGTGATAGTCGTTGGAGTTTTTACTCCGGGCTACACCTACCCACTAATTGTGCGTGAACTGTTTATAAGGGAAGTTCTTCTGCAAGGTTCCAACGCGTATGTTCCAGAAGAGTTCAGTAAAGCGGTTGCACTGATTGGTACCCATCAGTCAGTTCTTGCAGCCTTCATTAGCCACCGATTCCCGATGTCTAAATTCGAAGACGCTTTGGAAACGGCTCGACGAAAGTCTGGTCGCACGATGAAAATCGTCCTGGAAATGGGAGGATTGTCATTATGATCAAAGCATTCATCTTCGATCTGGACGGTACGCTCTATCCGAAAACTAACGCTCTATACCGCGAGATGTCTTCGCTGATCAGGCAATGGTTCCAAAACCAATTGTACATTCGTGATGAGGACATGGAACGGTATTATGAGCGGCTAAAACGTACGCACCCGAGCCCGCTCGGAGCGATCCACGCGCTCGGCTTAAGTCTTGTGTCATTCCATCGGGAAGTGTTTGGACGACTGGCACCCGAACGACACCTTGTCGAGGACACTCTCCTTCAAGAAGTGTTTTCGAGATTGTCTGGAGAAAAATTCATAGTGACGCTATCGTCACGCGAGCATGCCCTAAAGGTGCTCGATACGTTGCGAGTGAGCCAGTACTTCTCGGACATCGTAGTTCAAGGAGTCAACTGGCGCACACGCAGTAAGTTGGATGCTTACGAAGCAATTCGCAAAACAAACAAGTGGCTTCCGTCAGAGATGTGCGTAGTCGGAGATGATCCGGCCGTAGATTTGAAGGAAGCATACACTGTCGGGTATCGGTGTGTTGCGGTGTCCGATGACAGACAGCCGTCTGGTATCGGAAGTATCGACACTATTTTGAAATTACCCTCGGTTATCATGGATGAACTGATTGTCAGTGAATCCTTAAATAACCCGCAACAAGAAAAAGAAAGGATTGATGTGAACGAACAACAGATAGGAAATCTTCATGCGTTGTTTGGCCGCACAACGGAGGAAATACTCTCCTTAAATGAGTGGAACGAACTCCTTCGAAGCGACAGACAGCTACGCATCAAGTACGGTGTGGACGTTACGGCACCGTATCTGCACATCGGACACGCCGTAAATCTCTGGATGATGCGAAAACTCCAAGATTTCGGGCACAAGGTCATCTTTCTCATCGGCGATTTCACCACGCAGATTGGTGATCCGACGGGGAGGAGTAAGACCCGGCCTGTGATTCCTCTGGAGGAGATCGAACGAAACATCGCCGAGTTCATTGAACAGGCGAAAATGGTGTTACGTTTCGATGACCCGGGTCTTTTGGAGATTCGACGGAATTCCGAGTGGTATGGGCGCATGGTGCTCTCCGAGTTCCTGAAGCTCGTATCGCTCGTGACGCACAGTCGGCTTATCTCTCGCGACATGTTTCAGAAACGTCTCACCGAGAACGCCGACATCTACATGCACGAACTCGTTTACCCGGTTTTGCAAGGGTACGATTCGTTTATGTTGAACTCCGACCTCACTATCATCGGTTCGGATCAGCTCTTCAATGAAATGATGGGCAGGTTCTACCAGGAGAGGTTTGGTCAGCGACCGCAGGTGATCATCACTACCAAGATTACCCCCGGTATCGACGGAGTCGCCAAGCAAAGCAAAAGCTTGGACAACTACATTGGTCTCGGTCACTCGCCGCGCGACAAGTTCGGAAGAATCATGCGTGTGCCGGATAATCTGATTACGCTCTACTTCGGAGTTTATACCGAAGTATCAGAATCGGAATTGCAAACGTTCAGTGCCATGGTGCAAGCGAATCCGCTGGAAGCCAAGAAACGTCTGGCTACGGAGATTGTCCGCAGATACCATGGCGAACAAACGGCACAGCAAGAGCGCGATTGGTTCGATCGTACATTCTCTCAGCGCGAAGCCCCGCAGGATGCTCCGGAACTTGTTCTGAAACCAGTGGCAGTTTCCGCACTGGAGATCGTAAAGAGATTCTTCGCCGATAAGAAAAGCAACAGCGAGATACGTCGACTCTTCCAGCAGGGAGGAATCACGTTGAACGGCGAGAAAATCACAAATTCCACGGAGAGCATAGTACCAACCGATGGCGACACCTTTCAGGTGGGCAAACGGGTCTGGTTTAAGGTGCGTATCCGACGGGATTCATAGTTCTTTTGGAGGCGATGTCGGCAATAAGCGTCGACAATTAGCTTTCTCACAGGTGGTCACTAAAACTAGTGGCCACCTTTTTCTTTTGATGATAAATCGCAGGTTTATAATAATGCCCGCGAGTAGTATTGACTGACTGTAGATGCCGATGTAAAGTCGCACTAGATTTGATACACATTGGACATTAACAAAACAATATGGAGACAAAAAGATGAAATCAACACTAAATTCAGCAAAAGGGGTATCCATAAAGGTACTTCACGTACCTTGTAATACTCCATATATCAGAAAACTGCAAAAGGTCGGCGAATTGGAAATCGTTAACGGAAAGATCCTACCCGATCACACGAAGATCCCGTCGGACATATCCTATCAATGGATGCTGGAACACGAACGTCATGCCGAGTTCTGGAGCAGCTTCGAGGTATGCCATATTCATTACGGTTTCGAGTTCGAGCGGCTTGAGATTGTACAAAAGGCACTCTCGTTGCTCAAGCAGCGAGGCAAACCGTTCGTATTTACTTGTCACGAGATTTGTTCGGTACACGGAGTCTCTCCCGAACGCTACGATGAATATCTGAGGCTTATCTTGGATAACGCATCAGAGGTGATGACACTTACCGATGTGGCGAAACAATCGTTGCAGGCGAAGTACCAAAACGTTTCGGATGTGGCCGTTGTTCCACACGGGTATGTAGTTCTACCGGAAGAGTTTCGGTCTGAACGAAAAGAGACCGCACCTTCAGTTCCTGAGGTATTGTTATTCGGGGCACTGCGCTCGAATCGTGACACGGCGGCCACCATTGTGAATTTGTCGCTCAACACTGCACTTAAATGCCGTATCGCATGGGTCACTCGTCCGTTTACTCACCAACAACTTGCAGAGTTATCCGTTCTCAGAACGGCACTCGAGCTGGTGAAGGGTAACCCGCGGGTCCAGCTTGAGTTGACGCTACCGCTGACTGACGATGAAGTTGCGGCCCGCGTCGGCGCGACGGATGTCTTGTTGCTCCCATACTTGTCCGGCAGTCATTCAGGGCAACTGGAATTATCATTCGATTGCGGCGTGCTTCCCGTAACTACTGATGTCGGTTTTCTGAGCTCGCAACGCGGGTTTTGGCCGGCCAAGAGTTCGGGAATTCCTAATGCGGTTATGGCTAATTGGACCGACGGCAAAGAGTGGCTTTACCAAGCCAGATTTATGGTCGCAGTACGTGATGCTTTAATGGCACTACCGGCATTTAAGTCATCGGTTGACTTAGGCGCCCGGAAATCCTTTAGAGCATTGGAACATCAGAGCATTGTGGAAAGACACATCAGTGTTTATTCCAGAGTGCTTGCCAGAAAGGAGTAAGTTATGAGCAGATGTGATCTTACCGTTGTCGTGGCGACTAAGAATCGCCCACAGGCACTGGCAGGCTTGCTTTCAAGTTTGCAATGTCAGACGCTCCCTCGTTTCAAAGTGCTTATTGCTCTTAACAGCAAACGCTCATGGCACCCTTATCTTGATAAGGTGGCAACCTCATTATTTGCACGTGGTGTAAATGTGATAACAAGTGAGTGTACTCGAATGACATTCGCAGAGTTGCATCAATTCCTGCTTGCTAGCGCGGAGACCGAGTATGTTTGTCGCGTTGATGACGACCATATTCTTGAACCGCACTATCTCACAGAGCTCCTACAAGTGATTGATAGCGATAGGATGGTGGGTGCCACAGGAGGCATAGTGCTACATCCAGAGGACATTGGTCATGGATTCTCGCCGAAAGTGTTCATTAAAACTCTGCGTTCAGCCAAGAAACAGGGGGTTTTGAATACCATACTGCAACTTAAACAGCATCCGACTGACCGGACTCTTCAAGTCCCAGACTTGTATTCGAGTTTCGTAGTTCGGAAATCAATTGCGAAACGTGTCGGGGGGATAGCCACATGCTACACCTCCTGTAGTTACCGCGAGGAGACGGATCTTACTTTGAGAATTACGCTGGCTGGTTTCAAATTGTACATCATCCCCTCAGCTATTGTCTGGCACGTAAGGGCAAATCATGGTGGAGAGAGAAAATCAAGGAGCGCATGGGAAAAATCTCGTTCGCTAAACGAACAAATCTTCCGAGAACGTCTCCATAGTTGGTGCGGAGATCCTGTTAGTCGATTCTCCGACATCTGGGATGCCGCATTGGCAGCATCTCGATGAAAAGTTCAAGGGGCGGTGCAAGTAATGACCGCCCTTTTTCTTTTGGCCTTTTTTTGTTAAATTGTAGGCATGCAGTGCGTTTTTTGCGACATAGTAAATAAAAAGTCTCCAACAAGCGTCATATTCGAGAACGACGATTTTTTGGCGTTTTCTCCAATCAAACAAATCTCCAAAGGTCACACGTTATTGATTTCTAAAGAACATACCGAGAATCTTTTTGATATTAATGACGAAGCACTTGCCAAAATCGCCGTACTCTCGAAGAAATTGGCAGCGGAACTGGTGAAAAAGCACAGCGCGACCGGTGTTAACATATTGCATGCTAGTGGCAAAGACGCACAACAATCAGTTCCGCATTTCCACATACATCTTGTGCCGAGGTACCCTAATGACGGGCTGGATCTCTGGCTGAAGAATAAATTGTAGATCTCAATGACCGATCAAGAACTGCTAACAAGAGCAAAAGAATTGCAGAAGGAAGCCATGCGGGTGATTCAATCGCTTGACGTGCTGGACATTATCAGGAAGATTTCCGAGTCGGAAATTGTCGGGAGCGCGAAGAGCGGGCTCATTGTTACACCGGACATTGATATCCACTGTTTTATGAAAGACACCGATCTTGAAAGGGTTGCGGCGCTCTTGCCCGTGTTCGCCAAAATGCCGACGATTCAGAAAGTCCAATTTAACAATTATATGGAGTTGCGCCGTGACCACAGAAAAGACAGGATCAACTTTCCTCACGGGTATTATGTGGGTCTACGCTCCATCGAACCATCCGGCGAGTGGAAGATTGATATGTGGTTCGGAGGGAAGGAGAATCTCGGTGATTTCGACGAGCGAGAGCTCGATACGATTACCGATGAGCAACGACTTGCCATTTTGCGGCTCAAGAACGAGTGGAGAGCTGAGAAAGCGTATAAAGACGGCGTCATTAGCACAGATTTTTATAAGGCAGTACTGCGTGGAGACATCAAAAACGCAGATGAATTTAAAAAATACTTAAAGGCTAGTAAATGAGCAGTTGCGTCTTCTGCTTTTGCGCTATCATTGCCGATAAACAATATACAATGAAAAATCTAAAACTAAAATCAGATAAATATCGCAAGTCTCGTGGAGGATACTCGCGCTTTTTAGATATATACTGCGACCACTGCGGCCAGAAAGTCCTTCTCTATCAAAAAGACGGCCCGGGTGAACTTAAGCGGCTCTATCTCGACCGGATATCTTCCCCCGAAAAGGTCACTCGGTCGCAGCATCTTCCTATAAAGAGAGTTCCCGATCTTGTGTGCTCAAAATGTCATTCGTTATTGGGCGTCAGTTATATCTACCCCAAAGAAAAACGACCAGCCTTTCGACTTTTCGCTGGCGCGGTTAAAAAGAAGCTCATCAAAGGATAGAAAAAAGCCCTCGTGTCACAGAGTGACGACGTGGGCTTTATGAGGGTTTAGATAACAAACGATTCGCAAGTTCTAGTTAGTCACAAGAACAGGGAAGACTAATTTTTATTTCTGTCCGCGTTCGATGAGGGATTGCAGAAGATCCTTGTCGCCATAGTAGCGGCTAAGCAGTTCTTCCGGATTGAGCATGTCCCTTGCTAAGACATCTTCTGATGGGATGAACTCGACGAGCGTGATTGAATTACTCGAAAAGAACAGCATGACTTTCGGAGACGTTGATGACGATAGCACGGCATACGGTTTTGCGCTTTCGACTACCGTGCCTGCCTCCTCCAGCACTTCACGTTGCAGTGCAACGAAGGGATCCTCGTCTCCTTCCAAATGACCTCCGGGGATATCCCACCCGCGTTCATTCTGGGTTGAGAGCACTTTCCCGTCTTTGAACGCAACCAAGAAAACCGCACTGATGGTCTCCTTGCGAGGAGGTTCCTCGTTGTTTTCCAAGAAACGACAGGTGTATTGTGTACTCATTGTTTTCTCCTTTTGATTTGTATCCAGGCTTGATTGCCGTCGGATTGTATCATTATCTTGTTGCCGTGCGAAATGCCACGGACAACATTTCCGGTAACCCCAACGACAGTAACCCAATTTTACTCTTGTTTCCATACAATTTGGCGTACCGCTCGACAGCTATTATGTGCACACCTATTTCCTTCTTATTTTATTCCCGATGACGACGTAGTCCGATCCAAAGTCTCTATAGTCCCCGCTATTCATGGCGTCAAATCTCGGCTCACCCGGCTCGCTTATCGCACTCAACACTCTCCCGGTGCACATTTCGGAAATCTTTAAGAGGAGTATCGAGAAGGCATCGACCAGGTCGTCGTAGCGCTCGGTTCCAAACCCTAATAGCTGCGTACGCAGTTCTTTCGCTCCCTCGCGTGGAAACAGTACCGTGCCTGACTCGACGAGAAAGCTCACCATATTGAGCCGGCTGTATTTGTCGCCAGTGGAGCGTACTCCTTCCGCAGGATAGCGGGCACTTTTCATGTGCTCTACGAACGATTGCTGGTATCCATTGCTCTCAATGAATAGCTTTCCTTTTCCGTAGAGTGAATCGGAAATCTTTTTTGCCGCAGTTAGGGCTTCCAGAGACGTGAAGCGTTTGTTCACGATATTTGGAAGGATATATATTTTAAGGTCCGGACTATACCGTCCGTGTATCTGAGCCGACACCATGGCGGTCTTGTCCGCGTTCTGTTCTTTTGAGATTGCCAGATCGATACCGGTTGCAGAGAATGTGTGGAAGGTCGGTTCTGGCAGATCATCGTAATACTGGATCCACTCCGGTTTGATGACTTGATCTTCGGGTGCAACGATCTTGAGCAAATACTCGCGTGCCCACGCGACTTCGTTCATCACTTTCGCGCGCTCGGCTTCGATACTCTCTTTCGTCGGGTACTTTCCCGGCCACGTGGGGTTGCCGTCACGATCAACAATTGGATATTCGCGATACACACCTTTTCTTTTCCCGCTTTCTATCAGTTCCTGTAATCGCTTCATGAGTGAGTCCTCGTGGAGCAGGTTGCCGACCGCGACAATCTTCGTTCCGATATCTCCCGCAGGCACCACTTCACCCGTAAACCACTCGAAGGTTTTGTTCCGACTCTCGTGAGTCCTGACCGACGACGTATCTTCAACATCATCAAGGATGATCAGATCAGGACGATGCTCGCCGAAAAGCGACCCGCGAATGCTCTGCTCGACGGAACCGATAGTGATTCTTGCGTTGAGGCGGGTGATGATAAGGGCTTGCGAACCCCACTGGCCTGCTTCTTCGCGGAAGGGTCCAAGGTCGCTGCGGAGCAGTTGGTTTTGCTCAAATTCACGTTTGATGTTCATAAGACAGTTTCGAGCCTTTTGCTCAGTCTGGCTCTGAATGGTGATGAATTTCTTCTGCTGTACACCAAGAATAGCCCAGATGACGTAGGCAGTCGTGACAATTGTTGACTTAGCCGAGCCGCGGAAGGCCGTGAATACCGCCAGGTCTATCGAGTCGTCTTGCAGGATACGGAACATCTCCTGGTGGAAGGGAGGCGTTTCGTATCTAAAGTGTCGGGCAAAGTAGGTGAGGAAGAACCATTCGAAGTCACGTCTGGTTATATCTTGCCTAATTCTCCTGTCCTTCAGGATTTTCTCCAGTAACTTTTTTCTGTTGTTTTTCTTGTCCATGTTTTCTCAAAGATGATAATTGTAACGCTTGCCGTATGAGTTTCTTTTGCGTTTCCGTTAAAGGTTCATCTTTGGTGTTGACCGTACCAGAAAGTTCCAGCCTGTCCCGATACCGAGCGTTGTTGTGACTCAAGAAGTATTTGATCATCTCGGACTTGCCCTGGCTGATCAGGGAGAACATCTGCGTCTCCGCAATATCCGAGACGAACTCTCTGCCTTCGCGAAGCGCGTCATCGACCTCCTGTGCGAATCGCTTGCTTGCCGTAGTCCAACGAAACACCGTCATTCGGGTGACACCGACTTTCTGGCACGACTGCTCTATGGTCGGCGTCCGTTTCATCTGCTCAACAAGCAGTCGTTTGAGTTTTCCCTGTCTGATTTTGATGGTTTGATCTCGGCTCATACTTTTGTGGCGGTTAGGTTGGTAAGGCGTTCCCATTGTCGAATCGCTGTCAGGCAGTACTCCAAATCAATTTCAACAGCAAGACACTTCCGCTTGGTTTGTTCACATGCCAATAAACTTGTGCCACTACCTAAGAAGCCGTCATATACGGTGTCTCCGATTTTAGATGAATTCAGAATCAAGCGCCGAACGAGTCCAATCGGTTTGGTAGTCGGGTGAAGTGGACTGTGGGATGGCCTTGGGTAGAAAATAACAGATCTATCTTTTGAATGTCGGAACGTATGAGTGCCGAACCATGAGTAGAGGATGAGTTCGTGAGCGGGGGCATAGTCGAGTCGGCCAACGACTGCTTGTGATTTAACCCAGATCAACAGTTGAGAGACCTTGAAGCCACATCCAATGAGAGCTTGTCTTAACGGCCATACCATCTTGTCGCTGTTGAAAACATAACAGGAATTCTTTTTTGCGAGATGAGGAATTATCGCTTGAAGCCATGCGCGATTAAATTCTTGGTAACTGTTGTCATCCTGAAGATGGTCGCCCTCAATAACCTTATCCTTTGAGAGTGGCCGGAAGTTTCGTTTGCTTTCAACTGCGCTTGTCGCATATGGCACATCGGAACAGACTAAATTTATTTTTTCTTTGCCGACGAGACGTCCCAGTAATTCCGGGTTGCGAGCGTCTCCAAAGGCGAGCCGATGCGCACCGAGTTGCCAGATGGTGCCGGGCTCAATTGAGCTTCCGGGCTTTGTTTTTTGTGAGGAGTTCATATCTTTTTGTAATTAATGTCGCGAATATCGGGTCGACCTCGCAGAGAAATGACCTACGCTTCATTTGTTCGCAAGCCACCATTAAACTTCCGGAGCCCGCACAGAGGTCAAGAACGTTGTCGCCAACGCGTGTGCATCTTCTTAATGCTTTTTCGTGCAAGGTGGGAGGTTTTTGTGTTGGATGTTCGTACTGATCGGTAGGCAGTCTTTTTTCAAGCCAAATTGAGAACAAATCTATGATGTCGCTGATAGCTCGCGACCCGCCTTCTACCTCTTTGTTGAGAATCGTGTTGAGGTTTTTTAATTTGTCGTTTAAGAAGGGAGTTCCCCTGGTGCCGTAACACGCGAACTCAGTCGCTTTGTTAAAAGCTACCTTAACCGTGGGCATGCTATTGTTTTTTACCCATATGCAGAGTCGTTTAGAGTCAATCCCAAGTTCGCGGTACAACTGCTGAATCAGGAATACCCATCGTTCGTCACACCAGTAAACGAAATGAGCGTCTTTTTTACTCACCGCGAGGCTGTTTTTGATAAGAGCCTTCATGAACGCAGAGTACTCGTCGGGAGTCTTGTCGTCCTTTTCGCTTCCGCCATACTTGTTGTTTTTGCCTTGGTACGAGTATTTTATGTTGAAGGGTCCATCAACATCGACAAAATCAATAAGCTCATTGCCGACCAATTTTCGTACCATCTTTTCGTCCGTCGCATCGGCACAAAGTAATTTGTGTACGCCCAATTGAATAAGGTCCCCCGGTTTAACCGTAGGAACTTTGATCTTGGCGAGTTCCGCCTCCTCGTTAAACTGATCATTATCTGTCTGAAGATCATCCCAGAGATTTTGCAATTCATCAGCGTTGAATCCTATATCGAGTATAAGTTCGGTATCAAAGGTTCGAAGGATATCGTAATCCCACGAGCCTTTTACCGCGTTACTTGTTAACAGGTAAGATTTTCGTTCATTATCGCTTAATTTCCTCGAAGGAATTCTAACGTCTACCATCTCCGATCCACGCTTGAGCATTTGAAGTGTCCGAAGGCGAGCGTGACCTGCCAAAATCGTGTTGTCCAAGTCTGCAACAGGAATTTCCACAAGCGAGAAACGCTTCAAGCTCTTTGTCAGAGCCGCTTGTTGCTGGTCGTCTAATTTCCGAGGATTTCCCGGAAAGGGTAATAGATCGTCAACGCGACGACGAACGGTTTCCCATTCCAATTTTTTAGCCATGTTATGTTTGCTTAACGAATAAACGCCGGACATTCACGCGAATGCAGGCGTTTTTCTCGCAAACAAAAAACCACGAACCGAGAAAACCACAAACATTCGTTTGTCGCTTTCCTCAATTCGTAGTTCTTTACTCTTTAACCGCTTTGCACAATGGCACGGTCAAACAGTCAGTTGTTTTCCACGAACTCTTTCGCGCTTTCCCTTTCTCTCGTTTTTTTGCCCACTGTGGAGACCGAGAGCTTAGAGATAGTTTGAAGAGGATATGTTTAGCTGTGAATGGTCTGACTGCGTTTAGTATATACCCGTCTAGAAACCTCGCAAGTTTTCGAAGGTTTCAATAGAATTTAGAATCTGAAGTATTAAAGCCAGATTTTACAGCACGAAAAGTTATACACAGCTAGTCTTCGCGGAACCCGAAATGTAAGCAAGGATGGAGCGTTACTTGAGAAGGTGATAAAATGTCCTTGTACAATTGAATATTCCGTAGTTGCCTAACCCTTGGGTTCACCCAAGGCACGGCACAAAAGCCTAGTAGAGATCAAAGGACTCCCAGTCAGAGTCACTCTACTAGGTCATATCCCGAAAGGGGTATGGGCGGGGCTGAAAGGTTCCGTCGCGATGGCTGGGAGCCTTTTGATTTTCTCGGAAGGTTCTGCCGCATAAATCCTAGTAGAGTTTATGTACAAACGAATTCCGGTGAAGAAACTCACCGGCAGTGAACAATTTAAGAATGTCGGAGATAAGAAATTCTCGGTACTTGAGTTCTGGCAGTATGGATTCTCCAATCTCAATTCCAATGTCTTGCGAGGCGCGCTGGCTGAATTTATCGTGGAAAACGCACTGCGGAGCAACGGACAAATAGACGTCCGCAATCCATGGGGAGATTCCGATGTACTTTCAGCGAATGGAAAGAAGATTGAGGTGAAATGCTGCTCGTACATCCAAGATTGGGATCAAAACGATTATTCCCGCATCGTCTGGTCTGGACTTAAGGCCAAAGAATTATACTGGTCATCAGCCGTTGGTAAATTTCCCTCTAAATCTGCCGACTACAAATCGGATCTTTATGTCCTCGCGCTATTTAAACATAAAGATCCGGAAACCCTGGATATTCTTGATATGGATCAATGGTGTTTTTGGGTACTTACCAAAGAAAAGGTTCGAGAAGTTACCAAAAGCGGGAACAGTATCTCTCTGGTTCGTTTGGAAAGAGTCGGTATTGAACAGGTTACCTTTGACGAACTTTCTCGGGTTATTACTTCCAGGTAAGTATTTTCTTGATGAATTATGCAACTAGACACTCTTATCATCGGCTATGTCCCACTTTCCGATGTTACAGGAAAGAAACCTAGAGAACTCAAGGAAGATAAATACTTCAGGGAACTACTCGCCGAGTTTGATCTCGGTACGGTTCACTATGCCGACTGGCAGAACTGGAAGGCCAAAATCGATGAACTAAATCCGCTCGTTATTATTTCGCTCGGAGGGGAGTATTATGCCGAGCAAGTGAAAGAATACAAAAAGGACTCACTTTTGTATGCTGTCGATGACGCCGGTAGTGTTTTCTATCGCAAGGCAAATATCGAGGAAAAGAAAAATAAGCACAAGAAGATATTCAGCGAAATAGCAGGAATTATTCAAAAGATGCGGGATGGCGGGGAGAAAGAGGTTGCGGCCGCTAGGAAATATTCGGCCATGTCATATAAGGATATGTACAATATGCTCATTCAGGCGATTATCGGAAAAGATGAGAAATTGAGACAAAGTGCTTGGGAGCTTTTGATGAATAACAACGGCCACAAGAATTTCGTTTGGATGCGGGCACAGCTTATTTGCGAAACGTGGGATCATGCCGATGGAAAGGGCAAAGAACAATTTCTTTGTATGGCGATGGATCAGCATATCGATGAAGGTATTGCCAGAAAAATGGATGATTTCACCGATGCAGACGGCCAACAATTCCACCAGTATATGTTCTGCGATTTGTTTGGATGCGACATGAACTACATACGTCGGATTCCATTCGGTACCAAAGGGCAGGATAAATGGGCGTACCAGAAGATTCTTGATACATACGAGACTCCAAATGGCCCGCAGATGATGCTCGAGTCGGGGCAAATGCGAGGGAAGAAATCAGAGTATTTTAAGAGCGAGGCAGAGAAAGTTTGCCGTGTACTAAAGGCGTGGAAAGATGATCACACCAAGAGCAAAAAAGAACTCGGTGTCGTGCCGTGGTGTGAGGAGGATAGCGACGATGACCCGCTTACCGAACGCGAGCTAGCCAGCCTGAAAGGTTTTCTTAAAAAGCATGATCTGGCAAGCTACGAATCACTATTTGAGACTCCAGATTAAGCCTTTATTTTGTGAATGTTACATCGCACGAAATCGCCACTGTGGTGTAACATCCATAACATTCACAAAATCGACCAGACCTAGACCCGTCACTTTGTACGATTAAACAACTTCCGAAAATGCTTACGGTGTCTTACACTGGTGGGTACTAGTCTAGAGTGGCCAGCTGTGGGTGGGAAAGGGTATCAGTCATTTTCCGAGGTTAGTCCTTGGGGATACAAAATATTTTGATGATTTGAGAGATCATAAATCAAGTGATTTAACTGGAAAGCCGACAAAACAAGACAAGAATAAAATTACATCGCTTTCTAAATTTAGCGAGCAGGAAGTAGAGAAAAAATTGCAGAAGGTAAGAAGAAATATTCGCAATAGATTGTCAGTAGTCAACAGTAAAAATAAAATTTCTAATTTAGTCGAATATATTTTAACCCGCCTGTCCTAATATGAACAAAATAAAGCAACTTATAGCTAATAAAACTAGGTTAAAGAGCGTCTTCTCAATCGGTATTTATATTGCACTAATGGTTGTGGCAGCTGTTATTTTTGCCAAGTATGTCGATAGAGAAAGCTTACAGACTATCGTGCAAAGTAGCGGCGGTTTTGGCATAGGAATTTATTTTTTGATTGAGGTTGTATATGTAACCCTGACACCACTTTTTAATACAGCCATTTTAATTGCTTCTGGCTATATTTTCGGTGGTCATTTAGGTTTTATAATAAATTTCTTTGCAACTTCTTTAGGATTGCTTCTGATAGTTCTTCTTGTAAGAAAGTTTGGGCGCCCATTGCTTCAGCGAATTATCTCACAAGATTTTTATAATCGATTTGACCAACTTACTCAAAAAGCAGGGCCAATTACATTACTGATAGTATATGTTTTACCATTTACGCCCGATGACGAATTAACCTATATTGTTGCGGCAGGACCTATTAAATTTAAACGGTTTATTTTACCCATTATCTTTGGAACCTTAGCAAAATCGGCATATAGCTATATTGGCGCCATGGGTGCAAAAGGTATAGTTATTGCTACCTAGTTTGAATAACGTAATGCACAGTACAACAGCTTTTGATACAATACAAGACGGCTCCGAAAGGAGCCGTCTTGTATGTTAAAAATCCACGTGTCTGTGGCTATTCGGTTTGTCTTCAATTTTGCATTTCGTTATTCAAAGGAAGAGGTGATGGAAGCCATTTCTCGTTTTGCAGAAAATGCCACTCTTGTTCGCGAATTGTCTGATGAACAAGGGCTGTACTTACTTGAAGCAAAAGTTGAGGGTGAAAATTCTGGTGAAACGACACAGTACGAATATATGAGAAAGGGAAGATTCCCAAATCACAATGAAGCTTCGGAAACAGCCATTTACAAAGTTTATTATGAAAATGAAATACCTGTCGGTGGGGACAAGGTTGCTGTTTATAAATCTGAAACAGGTGAGTGGGAGGATGTAAGATAGGTTACATATCATACGCCTTTCAGAATTATTGAAGGATTGGGTATTTTTGCTAAGATGTAACTATGTTTCTCGCGCAATTTCTTACCGTCGCGTTCGTCCATCTGCTCGCGGTTATGAGCCCCGGGCCGGATTTTGCCGTTGTGACTCGAAATAGCCTTTTGTATACACGAAAATCTGGCATCTATACGTCGATCGGTTTGGGACTTGGCATTATGGTGCATGTGACGTACTGTCTCCTCGGTATCGGACTTCTTATTTCGCAGTCCATCCTTTTGTTTAGCGTCATAAAATATATCGGTGCGGGATACTTGATTTATATCGGTTACAAGTCTCTAAGAGCCAAACCACAAAATTCTCTGCCAACAGAAACAACAACTTCCAACCAAGCTGTTTTGAGCCCTTTTGATTCTATAAAACTAGGTTTTTTGACCAATGTGTTAAATCCAAAAGCTACACTTTTCTTTCTGGCTTTGTTTACGCAAGTTATTGATCCAGCGACTCCGAAAATTATCCAATCTTTCTATGGTGTGGAGATGGTGCTTATGACAATCACGTGGTTTTCACTTGTCTCTCTCTTTTTCTCCAATGCTCACATCAAAACAAAAATTACTAAAGTTCAGCACGATGTCGAACGGTTCACCGGTGCCGTTCTTATCGCCCTCGGCATTAAGGTGGCATTGGTTAGTAGGGAATGATATAGATTTGAAAAAAGAAAAAAGCGTCCCGAGTCTTCGAGGGACGCTTTGTGGCATTCCGCTTTTTAAACTTCCGAAAATTGTTTGTCGGGCAGATTATTTAATATTCTCTTCGCGGAGAAGTAGGCTAGAAGGCACACTTCCTCAAGACATGTGAGTATTCTAGTGTGCCCGCCCGGAATTTTGTACGAGGGTTTCGTGAAGAGCATTGCGAGAGTAGTGAGGTCGCGGCGGTTACCAAGCATCTCTCCACCCCATCTAGCCACCGCCAACCCCAGTGTTCTGTAATGGTTGTCTTCACCTCCGAAAACGTACTCCACATCCACTTTTCCCTTTGGATCGACACGGACAATGGTGGTGCCGGAGAGGAGTTCAGAGGGATCACTAAATGTGTAACAGAATCCTGGTGAAGGGGCGAGCAGGTGGAAGTCCAAAGGATTGCAAACAACCAACACCTCTTCTTCTTTGATAATTACCGAACCCCTTGCGGCTTTGAGCAAGGTGATAACTGGATCGTCACTGTGCGGGAAGACTCGACGGCACGGTCTTTTGTACTCATACATCAGCACCTCTTCCAAGGTGAGGCGTTCATTTCGTTCGTGTTTTAGAGCGATGTAGTCTAACTCAGCTTGTGTAAGGTTCATAGTCTTTTCTCCAGAAGCTATGTTACTTTTTTTATGTTCGAAAAGCAACATACTCTGGTTAGGATTTCTAGGCTCTCTCTTATCTCATTGGTCTGCCACGGGGTAGTAGATTGGTATCAGATACCAATCTAATAAATGTGAGTATGGAATCAACCTTAAAATAACCACACGGGTATCTTTTGTGGCAGTTGACACAATACCCCCTAGGGGTATAATGGACGTATTATAAATAACTACAATATGTATGATGTATTACTACAATGATTTTTTCCCTTTTCATATGTTCGGATTTGGTGTTATTTTTATGGTGCTGTTTTGGGGCCTCATTGTATACGGAGCAATTTTACTTTTTAGGCGCAATGGGCTGAATGACAAAGGTCGCGCTCTCGAGATTCTCAAGGAACGTTACGCGAAAGGGGAGATTACGAAAGAGCAGTTTGAGACGATAAAGAAAGATTTACTTCAATAAAGAATCATAAATAAATTAACGAAGAAATGCGCCGACTGTGAAAGTTATTATATGAGTCCAACTAAACAAAAATTAATTCGTCGCCTTAAGATTGTCGAGGGACAGGTGCGTGGATTGCAAGATATGCTCAAAAAAGACGCGTACTGTATTGATGTTATCACCCAAACATCGGCGGTTAAGCAGGCGCTGTCTGGTTTTGAGGATGCTCTAATGGGAAATCATTTGAGCACTTGCGTCGTGCATCAAATGAAAAGAGGCAAAGAAAACACGGCCATCAAAGAGATTCTCAAGGTCTATGGCCTCAAGCGTATTTAGAACCCATCTCAAAATAAACCAATAAAAAGATGAGAAAGTCATTTGGCTATCAAACAACAGAATATCGGTCAAAAATAGAGTTTCGTCAGTCGCTCAGACGGGTAGTACGTCTCCTTCCTCATCCTCTGTTTTTCCCTCGATATTCTGTTGTTTGTTTTAGCCATTTATTTTTAGATGGGTTCTAATATGAATACGAAAACATACAAAGTAAAAGGAATGCATTGCGCTTCGTGCGCCAGTATCATTGAGAAAACTTTTAAGAAAACAGACGGTGTTCAGTCTGTCGAGGTAAATTATGGAACCGAAACAGCCAAGGTCGTCTTCGATGAGTCGAAAACGAATCCACATCATCTCTCTCAAAAAATAGAGAAGCTTGGATATTCTCTCGATCTAAACCAGTATACTTCGCGTGATCAAAGTGGACCGAGCGCCGAGGAAATGGGCATGTCGGAAAGCGAACACGCCACGCATCTCGGGCTTACTCAATCCAAAAAAGAAAAACTTGCTGAAGTTGCCGACATGAAGGCGAAAGTGTTTTCTGCGATCCCACTTGCCATCCTCGCCGCTTTTATCATGGTTTACGATATTTTGATTCAATACGGGTTTGTGCCGCGTATGAGCGTTACAGTTGATGAGTTTTTTCATCATCTTTTGCCACTCATGGCCGCTTACGCACTCTTTGTTGTTGGCAAACCATACCTCCTTGGGCTGTATCGTTTTCTCCGCTACGGAAAGGCTAATATGGATACGCTCATTGGTCTTGGTACCGTTGCCGCTTTTTTGTACAGCTTCGCCGTGACGGCGTTTGAAGAAACACTCCGACCTTTTATAAATGTCGATTATCAATACTACGATGTTACGATCGTCGTTATTACTTTCATTACACTTGGCAAATATCTTGAAGCCCGATCGAAGATAAAAACTGGCGATGCCATCGAGAAACTACTCAATCTGCAGGCCAAAACCGCGCTCGTTATTCGAGATGGAAAGGAGGTGGAGATTTCAATAAATGATGTCAAGCATGGCGATTTAATTATTGTAAAACCGGGCGCGAAAATTCCCGTGGACGGGATTGTAACCGGAGGTTCGTCATATGTTGATGAATCAATGGTGACGGGCGAACCGATGCCCGCTCAAAAAAAGAGTGGAGACAGTGTGGTTGCCGGAACAATCAATACGAGCGGTTCGTTCACGTTCAAAGCGACCAAAGTTGGATCTGAAACTTTGCTTGCTCATATCATAAAAATGGTTGAGGAAGCGCAAGGGAGCAAAGCGCCGATCCAAGCGCTCGCGGACAAAATTTCTGGTATTTTTGTACCGATCGTGCTCGTTATTGCTTTTGTTACATTAGGCTTGTGGCTCTTCTTTGGTACTAATTCATTTGGATTTTCGCAGGCGCTTTCGTTTGGCCTCGTATCTTTTATCGGCGTTTTGGTTATAGCCTGTCCGTGCGCGCTTGGACTTGCGACGCCAACAGCAATCATTGTCGGGGTTGGCAAGGGGGCGAAAGAAGGAATTTTAATTAAAGACGCGGCAACGCTCGAGAAGCTCCACAAAGTTGATACGGTTATTGTTGATAAAACTGGTACGATTACCATCGGCAAACCAACGCTCGTTGATATTCAAAACGTGTCGCATCTAAAAGACGAGGAATTTGTCGGAATTTTAGCCTCGCTTGAAAAAAAGTCGGAACATCCGATTGCCCACGCGATTGTACATTACGCGATAGAAAAAAATATCCAAACGGGAGATGTGTCACTTTTCGAAGGTATCAAAGGCAAAGGGCTTAAAGGAAGTGTGAATGGTGTTGAATATTACGCAGGCAACGTTAAACTTGTTACGGATTTGGGGCTGACATTTGATATTTCGAAAATAGATCGGTTTACCGCCGAGGGAAAGACGCCGGTTATACTTGCGACCAAAGAAAAAGTCCTCGGGTTTGTTATGGTTTCTGATGAAATAAAGCCGGAATCCAAACAAGCAGTTTTCGATCTTCATGCGCTTGGAATCAAAGTTATTATGCTCTCGGGAGATGATGAAAGAGCCGCGAAGCACATGGCATCGCTCGCGGGCATCGATGATGTTGTGGCGCATGTTTTGCCGGAGGATAAATTACAGAAGATAAAAGAATTGCAATCGCGAGGAAAAATTGTGGCTATGGCTGGGGACGGGGTCAACGACGCTCCCGCGTTGGCCATTGCTGATGTTGGCATTGCCATGGGAACGGGGACGGACGTGGCGATAGAATCGGCCGGTATCACGCTTCTTGGCGGCGATATTTCAAAACTCGTTAAAGCGATCAAACTTTCGAAATTGACTATGCGTGGCATTAAACAAAATTTGTTCTGGGCATTTATCTATAATATTGTGGGAATTCCTTTGGCGGCCGGCGTATTTTACCCGATTTTCGGCTGGCTTTTGAGCCCCGTTTTTGCCGGTTTCGCGATGGCGATGTCCTCGGTTTCCGTGGTGTCAAACTCGCTCCGCATTAAAGCTAAAAGATTATGATTACAAAATATCTCATAGCGTTACTTCTCATAAGTGTCATAGGGGTAGGGGTCTTCGGTTTTGCTTCTATGAATCACACAAGCAGTCATGATACCGGCTGTGTTACCTCTGTCATGGAAATTCCATGTCCTGAAAATAGTATCGCAATGTTAGCCCATCATATTCAGGCGTACGTCTCATTCTTCAGTGTTATTTTGGCAACCCCATTCGCATTCTTCACTGCTTTGTTTCTCGCTTTGTTTCTCTACGCAAAAACTTTATTTTATAAACAGCGTGCGTATCAGAATTTTGATTATGGCTCCAAAGTAACGTGCCCGATTAGAGGGCTTGCGGTTTTTCCTCTAAAGGAAATTATCCGATGGCTCTCATTATTCGAAAACAGTCCGTCATTGCATAGGATTCCTATTACCATTTTTAAATTTACACATCTATGCAAACAAAAAAGTCTAAAAATCATAAAGACTATAAATTCATTGATCCGTCTGTGGCAATTGATTTGGTCTGCGGAATGGAGCTTGTTGCGGAGAATATAAAAGCAAACGCGGATTACAGAGGTGAGACCTACTACTTCTGCGCTATCCACTGCAAAAATCATTTCACTGCTAACCCTGTGAAGTATATTGGAGAGTAATTAATTAAATAACATGAAAAAATCATCATTTATACACGGAGTCTCAATTGTAGCGGGAATCTGGGGAGGTCTCGCGCTTATCGGTGCGTGGCTTGCTGGAGATAAGGGAACTACATTAGGTTTTTCTCAACTTCATTGTTTCTATGACGCGATCGTCCTAGAGCTCATCTCTATTTCAGCGGGCGTGTGCGCTGTATATCGCCGTCAATTAGAAAGAGAGAGTTAAAAACAAACTAAAATTTATCACAATGACTGTTCAAACACAGAAACACACTCTTCATGTACATGGCATGCATTGCAACGCGTGCGTGCTTATGATTGAAAGCGAACTTAGCGAGTTGCCTCGTATTACGGAGGTGAAAGCAAATCTCAAGAATCATTCGGTTGAAGTTGTTGGAGATTTCGGCAACAAAACACCAGAGCAGGTTGCTGAGGAATTAACGATACCGCTCAAACCGCATGGGTACACAGTGTCGGTTGAAAGAAAACAGCATGAAGCCAACTGGTCTGATTTCAAAATCGCTGTCCCTATAGCGCTTGCTTTCACGGTTTTGTTTGTCATTCTTCAGAAAATGGGCATAGTGAATTTGGTCAGCGCGGGCAATGTGACGTATGGCACGGCATTTGTGATCGGCATTATCGCGTCGCTTTCAACTTGTATGGCAGTAGTCGGCGGTCTTGTTCTCTCAATGTCGGCCACGTTCGCCAAAGAGGGCGACAAAGTAAAACCACAGCTTATGTTCCATGGCGGACGCATCGTTTCGTTCTTTATTTTAGGCGGCGTCATTGGCGCGCTCGGCTCGGCATTTACGCTTAACGCGGAAGCAACGTTTGTTTTGAGTTTAATCATTGGCCTTGTCATGCTTATCTTGGGCGTCAATCTTCTCGATGTATTTCACTTTACGAAAAAACTTCAGCCATCAATGCCGAAGTTTATCGCCAAACATGCTCATGGTGTTTCGAAATTTAATCATACGCTGACGCCGCTACTTGTCGGCGTGGCGACATTTTTTCTGCCCTGCGGATTCACTCAATCAATGCAACTCTACACGCTCGGAACGGGGAGCTTTCTTCGGGGCGGATTTACCATGCTGGCCTTCGCGCTCGGAACATTGCCAGTTTTGGCATTAGTGAGCTTCAGTTCGTTTAGTATAAAGAAGAGTTCAAAGTCAGGAATTTTCTTCAAAACAGCGGGGCTTGTGGTGATTATGTTCGCGATCTTCAACCTTATCAATAGTCTGGCGGTAATTGGAATTATTCCGCCCGTGTTTAACTTTTAGCCCTAAAGGACTGCGATTTTCTAAGGTCTCTATGAGACCAAGTAAATCGGGAGTATACTCTTACGCGTATGAAAGCAACTGTCGTATCAATCGCTGTCGCGCTGGCTCTCATTGGAGGAGCTTTTGCTTTGACCAAAATAGGCGGCACTGGAGAAGTGGCGAACGCAAACAATGTGACCATTGTTGATGGCAAGCAAATCATTGAGATTAGAGCGAAGGGCGGCTACCAGCCGCGAAAGAGCGTGGCGAAGGCGGGCATACCGACAATCTTGCGGTTTGACACAAGGGGAACATTCGACTGCTCGTCTTCAGTCCGAATTCCAAGCATGAACATTTCAAAAATACTCCCGCAGACAGGCTCAACAGATATTGATATTGGCAGTCCGGCAGTCTCGGCGCTTCAAGGCTCGTGCGGGATGGGCATGTATCCGTTTGAGGTTGATTTCCAAAGCTAAGTCATAACTTCCCAGAAGCTAAGCTTCGGGGAATTAGCTTCGGGGAAGACTAAACATCCTATCTCTTACGATATATCGTAAGAGATAGGATGTTTCTCGCTATAACCCGCTACAAGAAGGGTTGGATTTGCTATACTTTTGTTATGAGTAAAATAGAATCAATTTGTGTGTTTGGAGATAGCACTGCGTGGGGCGCGTGGGATATGGAGAAGGGAGGGTGGGTGAATCGCCTCTGGCTTCATGTCGCAGAAAGATACATGGATAAGTACGTGGCAGTCTACAACCAGAGTATTTCTGGGGGTACGACTGAAACTATTTTGGCTCGTTTTGAAAATGAGACCAAAGCGAGAGAGGCTGATGCACTCATATTCCAAACAGGTGCCAACGACGCTTCTTATGGTATAGAAGGGAATTTTGTGGTGAGCGAGGCACTGTTTAGAAAGAATATAGAGGAAATTATTCGCCGAGCAAAAAGAATCACACCGAACATTATTTTTACAGATCTTAGAAATTGCGATGAATCAAAAACCATGCCGGTCTCATGGGTTCCTGTTTACTACTCAAATCAAAATATGGGAAAATACAGCACTATCATGGAGATGGCTTGTAAGGAAAATGACGTTCTTTTTCTCGATATCGCGCCGCTCCCAAATACCGATTTCGAAGATGGTCTGCATCCGAATGCCTCTGGTCATGAGAAAATTTTTGTGCAGGTTAGAGATTTTCTACGCGAGCATAAGTGGATTTAAAAAATGAAAGAAGTTGAAATTAAGGCGAAGTTGAGAGATAAGGATACTGTTGTCAAAAAATTGGAATTGCTCGGATGTGTATTTGAGTCGTCTCTAAGGCAGGAAGATATTGTGTACGCGGAGAATGTTGGTTCACTCGAAGCGTTTCGATCGAATAAAGTATTTTTGCGGATTCGGGTTAAAAATGGCACAGAAATTCTTTTTACGCTCAAGAAGAGGATGGCCAATGATCTTGACGCTATCGAGCATGAAGTAGTAATCAACTCAAAAGAAGAAATGGAGCAGGCTCTTTTTCTTATGGATTACAAAGAGGCTATTCGAGTGGTAAAAACGCGCATCGTAACACACCATAACGGTTGCGAGATTTGCATTGACGAGGTGGAGAATCTCGGATCGTTTATTGAAATGGAAAAACTGGCAGAAGAAGGCGATTCGGAAAAAATTCAAGAAGACCTGTTTCGTTTTTTCGAGTCTGTTGGAATTAAAAAAGAAGACAGAGTGTTTTCTGGCTACGACATCTTAATGATGCAAAAAGAAAACCCCTGAACGTATCGCTACGTCAGGGGTTTGTGTTGGCTTCAAGATAAGCCTGTAACTAGTTTTTCAAGCACCACGCTCTGGCGTTTTGAAACATACGAAGACATGGTGATGCTTTGAGTATCTGTTTCAACTTGTATGGAATATATCCGCACTGGAGAACTGTTTCCACACGCTCTGGATGAGGCATCATAATGGCGTGACGCCCATCCAGAGAGCAGAGTCCCGCGATACCGTCTGGAGAGCCGTTGGGATTGCAGGGATACTGCATCGTTGGCCCGCCCGTGTCATCAACGTAGACCATAGGAACCAGATTTTCGGACATTACACGTGTTTGGATGCTTTCGTCAGGAAAGAAGAACTTTCCTTGTTTGTTTGCCGACCAGATGCCAAAGGTCGTACCTTCCATATCTCTGAGCATGATTGCCGGAGATTTCTGGATCAGGATGGTTGTCCATCGTGATTCAAATTTTCCCGACATGTTCTCGAGCAGGACTGGACGTCTTTCTTCCGGTAATTCGGGAAACGGCGCCCAACCAAGGAGTGCTCCTAACTGACAACCGTTGCAAACCCCAAGACTCCATGTGTCCGTACGGACGCGAAACACTTCAAACATTCTCCGAATCTGAACATTTTGCGTGATGCGCGCGTGCCAGCCACGTCCGGCGCCGAAGCGGTCTTTGTTGGCAAATCCGCCTACAAACACCATGCCTCTGAACTGTTTGAATGAGGTAAGGTCGCTCCCGAGGTCATTCATCATGACATCGTAAGGTTCCATGCCCACTCTCGCGATGATTGACGCCATCTCAAGATGGCCGTTTGAACCTTCTTCCCGAATGACTGCCACTTTCGGTTTCTCTTTTTTACGGAGAATCCAAGGTGATGTTTCTTTGGGTGTGAAGGTGAGTTTAACAGGAGGACTGACCATCCGCCTGTTCCAGCGCGCTTCTTCTTTCGCTAACGCCGGAGTCATCTGCTCTTCTTCCAAGCGAGCGCTTGTGGCTTGCCAGTAGTCGAAGAGGATTGGAGTTTCTATATCGAGTCGGGTTTTCTTGGCGTCACTTCGAATTTTCAGTTTCTTTTCTTCCGTGGTGCAACCAAACAAAAGGTCCGATCGCACGCCGTTTAGTGAGAATACCTGACTGATTTCGAGCCTCTTTTTTCGTTCATACTCAAACACGATGCCGAGTTCTTCGGCAAAGAGCATGTGTACGAATTTCTTCGAGGAATTCACTCCAACGAGGTAAATGCGAGCCCCGCAATTTCCCGAGATGATCATTTCAGACAGGCAGGTGATAAGACCACCGTCGCTTATGTCGTGGTAACTCAAGATGAGCTTCCGATCTATGAGTTCCTGCATTGTATTCCAAACACGAAGCAGGAGTGATGGGTCGTCTAGATCGGGACACTCGTCTCCGAGCTGTCCTTTTGATTGGAGCAGAGCTGAACCGCCGAGGCGATATTTGCCTTGCCCCAAGTCAATGTAACCGAGATAACTTTCACCCGGCAGTTTGATATCCGGAGTAAGTGTCAGCCGTGTGTCGCGTACTGGTGCATAGGCTGTGATGACTAGTTCGCCCAAGGCCTTAATTATTTTGCGAGACAATCGGGCATACTTAGACGAGCTGTCCTTTCCGCCGTTTTGCCGAATGCCAAGAGCAATCGCGAGGTTGCGAGCCGCGTCTGCTGTCCGGTAAAGCATCGCTGCTTCGCTCGGGAGTTTTGCCGCCCACATCCAGTTGTTCCGGAGGTTGACGTTTCGGATCTTACCGATTCGCGCCGCGCAAAGATTCAGAATCGCTTCAGCGAGGGACATACGTCCACCCGCTTCGGGATTGAGTAGAATCTTCCACGGTTGTTCGCCCAGTGCGGCTGCCGCTCCCCGAAAAGTTCTGCTTCCGAGAGCCGCCACTGCCACATCCGCTACCGGCTGTTGCAGTGTGCCACAACATTGCTGTCGTGTAATCAAACCGCCAACACTCCGATCTCCTTTGTTAACGAGGAAACCTTTTGAACCGACCGATAGTTGTCTGAAGACATCCCGAATGAGTTTCGGAATCGGAGTATCCCAGTCAACACGAGGTGGTTTCAGGTTCCGCACTGGAGTTTCGGAGTAATGAGTCTTTTGCGGTAGGTCGTGGAGGATTTTCCGGAGATCCATGTCAACTGGCGTAGAGTTATCCTTTGAGTCGAAGACGACGATTCTGCCGTCGCCGGTGATTTCCCCGAGTACATCGCACGGTACGTTTTCCCGTCTGCAGATTTTTTCCAAAGTCCGCCGATGTCGTTTCCAAGTGAGGAACCCGAAACTTTCTTGCCACTCTGCCGACCAGATGGCTTTGACCGGAAGCGTTTTATCTCCCAAGGTAACTTTCCTTAAGTTGATCTCTCCGCCGGCCCGTCCAAGCAGTTCCTTGACCATGTTGCCCAAACCGCTACCACCTTGATCATGTGCCGCCAGAAAGAGACCTCTTTCTACTCCTGCCAGGATGACTTGATAAGCTTTCCGTTCCATTTCAGGATCGCCGCGTTGGACTGAATCGTAATCAAGCCCTTCTGCGTTGTCTCCTGCTCCCATGCTTGATGCTGAACCACCACCAAGACCGACCCAGTAGGCAGCTCCGCCAATACGGACAATGAGCATTCTCTTACGAGGTTCCTCTTTGAACGCATGTTTTCTCTCTATCGTGCCAACCACGCCTCCAGCGAGTGTTGGTTTGATGTTTTCCCGTCGTTCACCCCATGGTGTTTGCATGCCTCCGGCGCGAGCGTACCCAAAGATAACTGCTTTACCGAAAGGATTGGCATAGCCGGTTGCCCCGTTACTTCCTTTGATCAGAAAATCAAGCGGGCTCGTGAATTTGGAGGGATATTTCCACCTCCGGTTTTCGCCGGGGATATGGAAGTTTTTAAGACGCAAAGTGCCGCCGAAGTATCCTGCCGAAAGGAAAAGAATGTCCCCGCCTTGTCCAGGACACAGGCCGTCTCGCAGTATCCCACCGACTCCCGTCGCCGCGCCTTCAAAAGGTTCGATAGCGGAAGGATGGTTGTGACTCTCGAGTGCCGCGGTGATGCATACTTCTCGCACGCTTATGTGATATTCCGAGCATTGTCCCGGATGTGTTGGCGTTAGTATTTTTATTCGGAAGCCTTCGATAATTCCAGCGTTGTCGCCGAAACCTCCGAGGTCGTTACCTCTGCAGGCAATAAGTGGAGCTTTGGCGATTTGAAAAAGTGTTTCAGGCATTGTTTTGCCGTCTATCACTTGAATACTGTGCCAGAACGGATGCCTTGAGTGTTCGCTCAATGAGAACGCGAGATCGAGCATTTCCACATTCGTCGGATTGCGTTTTTTGTGATGCACGAAGTAGTCAAAGCAGAATCTTTTTCCGTCGTTGTCCAAGGCCAGCCCGTACTTTACATTGAATGCGTCTAAGATCGACATCCCTTTTTCGATGAAAGGAAGCGTGTACACTCTCTCAATGTTTGGGCGAGGGACGAATGATCGTAGTGGTTGTGTGTACACACACTCCGTCATCCTGTCGAAGCGAAGCGGACCATTCGCTGACCGTCGGGACTCTTCAATTCGTGTCACCTCATTAATTCCCATGGAATGGAAAATCGATAAGGCGTTGGAATTATCCGATGTCGCGAAGGCGAGTCGAGGCCCGACTTCGTGTATGTTTTTCCCGCGAAGGAAACTCCGCGAGCCCAGTTTTTCCTTTTCGTGGCTGTACACCAGAAGTGTTTTGAGAGCTACAAGTTTTTTCGGTGATAACGGAAGCGAGACTTCGATATTGAAGCACGTTTCCATTCCCGCCCCTTCATTCTGGTAGAGCCGGATCATTTTGTTGGTTTGCATAAATCTGTTCCTATTTTGTTGTGGAGTTCTGTTGTTTCCAGTCTAAACTTAGATGAAAGGAGACGCTCTGTCAATTTCAAAAGTGTTTAGCTTCGAAACTTTCTCTTTCGGCCGCTTTTTTGAAATTTTGCTATACTTTTTGTATGAAAAAGACGTTCGTATGGAAATTTATTTTCGTTCTCATTTTACTCGTCATTGTCGGTGCTCTTTTGTGGTGGTTAAAAAAAGATATTGGTTCGATAAAAGTTCCACCCACAAGGGAGACGGGAACCACGAGTGGCAATACAAACGCCATCACCGATGCACTCAAAGTGCCTGCTGGTTTTAAAATAGAGGTGTACGCGAGCGGTCTTACTGGAGCGCGTGTCATTGAATTTGACTCCATGGGTCGGCTTCTGGTCAGTCAAACAGGTGAAGGGAAAATTACGGCACTGGTTGATACAGACAATGACGACAGGGTCGATTCTCTAAAAGTTATTTTGGAAAACTTAAATAAACCACATGGCATGGCGTTTCGTTGTACAACAAGTGATACGAATTGCCTTTTGTATGTTGCAGAACGAGACGCTCTTTCAAGTTATGAATATGACAGCGAAAATATTACCGTTGGCCAGCCGAAAAAATTGCTTGATATTTCTGCTTCTCTTTCAGACCGGCACAGTACCCGCAGTCTTCTTTTCTTGCCGTATCCAAACGAAGACACTTTGCTCATTTCTGTCGGTTCTTCGTGCAATGTTTGCAACGAAACTGACTTAATGCGTGGCCGTATTATTTCTTACAATATCAAAACAGGTAAAAGTGAAGAATATGCCCGTGGTCTCCGTAATTCAGTTTTCATGACCCTCGACCCAATTTTTGGCAAAGTATTTGCGACTGAAATGGGACGTGACGGTTTGGGCGACGACATTCCGCCCGATGAAATAAATATAATAGAGAAGGGAAAAAATTATGGCTGGCCTTTTTGTTATGGTAAAAATGTCCACGACGGAGATTTTGACCCGAAAGGGGAAAGTGGTGTGTGCAATACTCTTTCGCCCTCTTTTATTGATTTGCAAGCGCACTCCGCGCCGCTTGGCCTTGCTTTTATTCCTGAAGAAGGGTGGCCAGAGGAGTTTTGGTACAACCTCCTTATTTCATTTCATGGTTCTTGGAATCGTTTGACACCGACCGGCTATAAAATTGTGCGCCTTAGAATGAATTCAAAAGGCGAATATCTTGGTAGCGAAGATTTCATAACGGGTTGGCTCAAAGCGGATGGAAAGAAGCTGGGGCGGCCAGTTGATATTAAAGTGTTCTCCGGCGGCACAGCGTATATTTCAGACGATTTGAACGGTCTAGTTTATAAACTCATTCGCGTGAGGTAACAGCATTTTTTTGGTTGAATTACTATTTCCACTTGAAAAAACGAGAGAAATGGCGTAACATTTTTGCATATGAAAAAGACACTTTTTGGCCTTATTATCCTCCTCCTTATCGGTGGGGCTTATTATATCTATAATTCGGGTTTGGGTTTGGATGAGGGTGTGGTGTACGCAAGCGATACCACGCTTCCGGGCGACACAGTAATCAATTCCGGAGAACGTATCACGCTTAAAGATGGCGCGACGCTTACTGTTGAAGGGAATCTTAATATTAACGGGGAGCTTGAGTGTGACAATGGACCGCTCAACCTTGTCGTTTTAGGCTCTGTGTCCGCGGGCGGGCAAATAACCTGTCAAGGGGAGGGAGGTCTCAACATTATCGCTCAAAATAATATTACGTTTAGCGATGACACCGAGGTTGTTTCTGACGGTAGTGTTCAGATCACGAGCAACGCATCAAAGATTGCCAAATCAGAAGAAGCAATCGAAGCTATTTATAATGAAACGGGAGAAAATTCTGGCGAGGGGACACGCATTGGTCCCATGATCGAAGGCGGTACGGTCGGAAGCGGAGTTTCTTCGGCCATGCCGCAGTCGTCACAAAAATCACCAATCGCTTTTTTGGGTTTAGTTAAAATAGCCGCGGCGCAAGAGGAAAGCGCTCGCGATAAAGAAGGCAATGAACTTCCGGGCGTGGTTATTTCAGGAACGTGGACAATCGGTGAGGGTGGCGCGCCGCCAGCTGGCGTAGAGGTTGGCACGCCAGGAAAGAAAGTTAAAAAAATAATTTTAAATTTTGATTTTGGCGATAATGGCAAGGTGACTTTAAAAAATTTCCATCTTGTGGGACCGAAAGGCCGCGCGGGAGAGAGTGATGAAGGAACATCGTGCAATGCCAAAGGAGGGGATGGCGAAGACGCGTTTCGTTTTCGCGTACAGGCCAAAGATATTACACTTGATAATTTTCGACTTGAGTTAGGTGATGGAGGGGAGGGCGGTTTCGCCGAGACGTCGAAGGATTGCGATCCAGGAATCGCGCGAGGGGGCAAGGGAGGAGAGGCGGGTAATTTCAAGATGACTGCGATTGGCGCAATTCAAATTAACTCATTTCATATTGTGCCGGGTAGAGGCGGTGTGGGTGGCGCCGCAATTGGGAACGGCAGAGATGGTTTAAATGCTTGTCCGGGGACAAAAGGTGGGGATGCGACGGCAACTGGAGGCGATGGCGGAAAGAATAAGAAGGAGCTGGCAGTTGCTGGCGGAGTGTCGGGGATTGGCAAGGTGACCATTGACACTGTGGTTGGGGGTTTTGGCGGCGATGCGACCGCGAGCCCCGGTAAAGGCGGCGATGGTTCGGCGTGCAAATGTAATGGTGGTAACGGAGGAAAAGGAACCGCGACGGCCGGCAAGGGCGGGGACGCTTCACTTTCCGGAATTGCTGGCACAAGTGAGGGAGGTGATGGAGGGAATGCTTCTTCTTTTGGAGCAGTGGGAGGTGTCGGCGGGTCGTGCGCGGTTAATCAACCGAAAGGTGGAAATGGTGGCAAGGGCGGAGATGCAAAATCAACTTTTGGCAAAGGCGGTAACGCGGTGACAAAAGGAAGTGATGGAGAGGTTAAAGATGAAACCGGTGGTGACGGTGGGAACGGCGGCGATGGATGCGGTTTTGGTAGAGGAGGGAAAGGTGGCGCGGGCAATCCGCCGGGAAAAAATGGTGCGGACGGTAAACTTATTTGCTCGGATGAGAAGCCGAAGACCGCACCGGATAGTGGGGGCTCTGGTGTAACGCCCGGCAAGGAAGTGAAATCAACCGGTGGTTCAGGGGATTCGACAGGAGATGAGACGGGCGGCGAAACACCTAAACAGCCGAAGTTTATCCAAGCTATTAAATATCAAAATAAATATCTTCCGGTAAGCGAGCTTATTATAGAAGACGAGGTTGGTTGTGGGGCGGATCATTGGCACGCGGCGCGGGGAGTAGTTACTGCGACAGACGGCACGCAAGTGTTTGACCCGGGCCCGCAATGCGGGTATGGAAAAGTCCGTGATCTTCCGGCCACGCAAGTTGAAGTTCCGTAATATGTCGGCAAAATCGCCGATGGGGTAGGAATCTCCCGTTGGCGATTTTTTGAGATGGTTTACATAATGTTATACTTCTTATACGCCGTTTGGTGAATTAGAGGTTAGTGTATCTGACTTTTGATCAAGAATGTTTTCTATGGCTAAAAAACTTACATATCTCGTTTCGCTCTTGTTTCTAGTATTTCTTCCGATATGTGTTTTTGTTTACGAGATTGTTCTTCCGTCTTGGAGCTTGTCTTTGTGGCAGGGTTTTTTGCTTCTCATAACTACCATTCTCATAGCCGTCGTTCTTTTTTCTCTAGCGGTTCAATTTACTGTTGTTTTTCCCTTGAAAGATTTCAAGCAAAATCTTGAACGGGCATGGAAGGAAAAGAAAATCATTTTTTCGTCAAAGCGTTTACCGGTTGAACTTCGCGGTGTTGGTGAGACTTTCTCTTCCATCGTGGGTGAGATAGAGAGCAAAACAGCGACACTTAGGAAGACAGGCGAGCTTGACGAACTCAAATCAGAATTTGTGACCATTGCTTCGCATCAGCTTCGAACCCCGCTTACTGAAATAAAATGGGCGGTCGATCTTCTCTCTGAATCTCCTAAGACAAAAAGCGATGAAAGCTTGCAAAAACTTGTCGGAGGGGCGCGTGACGCGGTTGGCAAAATTACTGCCATAGTCGCGGAATTGCTTTCCGTCGCGGAGATGTCTATTCTGGAAGTGGACAAACGAACCGGTCCAATTGATCTTGAAGAAATCATTCTTTCGGCAATCAAGGAAAATAGGGTTTTGGCCGCCAGCCAGCATATTACAATCGATGTTCAAAAAGGGGAGGGATTTATTCCTAAGATTGTTGGAGATGCCGACCTGTTTCGTTTTATTTTTATCAATCTCATCCGAAATGCCGTCAGTTATGGTTTTGCCAACAAACCTGTTGTAATCCGGACTCGGAGTCTCGACAAATCGGTTGAAGTTTCTGTTGAAAATGAAGGGGTTAGTTTAGCAGGGAATGAAAAGTCGATGCTTTTTGAAAAGTTTTGGCGGGGAGCCGAGGCCAAGCGAACACACCCGGATGGATCGGGGCTCGCGCTTTATCTAACGAAAAGAATTATCGAACGCTATGGTGGGACAGTCGTCTATGATGCCCCAAGAGCGGATAAGAATATTTTTTCAGTACGATTACCAGTCGGCGCGAGTGGCGAGGTCCAGACGTTTATAACTAAGTACTGAAGCGTATGAACCCCCCTTTTTCTGGAGTACTCATGGTCGGTAGTGCGGTGTTTCTATCATATTTTACCTACCGGCGACTCCGTGATTTTCAAAAAAATAAGGAAAGTCTGACCAACCGTTTTTTCTTGTACGCCGCTTTTTTTGTTTCAATCGCGCTTTATGTTTATGGTCTGTCCGCCTTTGCGTATAGTTACATTCCAGCTTTATTGCCCATAGGCGCGGTTGTCGCCACTATTCTTAACATGATTGGTTTTGCGTTTTTTTTCTGCATTCCGCTTAACGCGTGGTTTTCGCCCCGCCTATATGTGTTTTTGACACACGCGGTTTCAATTTTTGTTATTATTATCGCGATGGCGCTTATTATTTCGCCTCCCGCATCAAGGCTCCTCTTAGGTGGGGTTGTAGCCTGGGGTTTTACCCCGCTTCAGTCATGCTTAATCCTGTTCCTCAACGCTGTCGCGTTTAGTTCTAACATCTTTGTTCTCTATAAAAATTTCAGGGAGTCGCTTGATCGGACTTGGTTTTTGCGGGTCGTTGCTATTATTCTTACGTTTGTGCTGACCGGTCTTGGCGGCGGGTATCTCTACTTTGGCAGTAACGCGGTTCTATTACAGTACGCTTATGTCTTGCTTTTTGTTGGCATCGTCAGCCAATTTGTCGGCTCTTTAGGACGAGGTTCTAAGTAGTTACGTTGTTTTTTATTTTTTTTCGTTCTTTTTTCCGCGGAAGATGATGAAAATTGTCATAAGTAGGTTTGTGAGTATCATGGCGAAGGAGTGAAGCGTTGTCGCTACGTTGTATGCTTGGAGCGAAAATAAGGCAAGGAAATGTCGAAGCGCGTTTGCGCCGTAGAGAAGTGGCGTTTCAGTTCTCGGGTACTTCCAGGTTTTTCGGAGCGTTGGAATAAAAGCAATAAGATCAATAGAGACGACGATAATAACCGAGGCGGTTGGGTCCTTAGTCAAAATCCAGGGAATAATTCCCAGAAGCGCGATGATTAAAAAAATCGTGTCTGTTTTGGTGATGTGTTTGAACCCATACTTAAGGGAAAATAGAAAAATGATGAGTGTAAATGTTTCGGATACGGCCGTCGGGAGCGCGCCAATGCCAGCGCCTTTAGCCACTTGGCCGAAAAAGATAATTCCCGAGACAATTGTCCAGAGAAGCCACGTGTAGGCGTGCGGTGTCACTTTTTTCTGTAGGATGTCTCGAAGATAAGGAATGTTTCCGATGAGGGCAAGGATTCCGGCGACGATGGCAAACGCTTCTTTCATCGATTTATCCTATCATATGCTTATAAAAAATTTTCTAAAATGTGTGGAGAAAATGTAGAGAGAGTCCATTGTATTTTTTGTTAATTTAGCATATATTTGCTATCGCTGGTATTTGCTAAATGCGAGTCGGCGATGAGATTGGCCTGAAAGTTTTTTTGTCCTAATGCTCGAAGCGAAGCTTTGGGAGTTTTTTCTTTCACTTGGTCTTGGGGAATGTTAAGATTTAGGTATGAGCGAAAATTCAAAAAATGAAATCGCGGTGTTTGGCGGAGGGTGCTTTTGGTGTACCGAGGCGGTATTCAAGATGTTAAAAGGCGTGGCGGCGGTTTTGCCCGGATATGCTGGAGGTACGACGAAGAATCCAACATACGAACAGATTTCGGGAGGGAATACTGGTCATGCTGAAGTCATTAGAATTGAGTTTGATCCAAGCCTCATCAGTTTTAAGACACTCATGACGGTTTTCTTCGCGACGCACGACGGTTCGACTTTGAATCGGCAGGGGAGTGATGTCGGGACGCAGTATCGTTCAATTATTTTATACGGTTCTCCAGAACAAAAGAAAGAAGCCAAGGATTTTATACAGGAAATCAATAATTCAAATTCGGAAGGCAAGCCGCTTGTGACCGAAATCAAACCACTCTCGAAATTTTACGAAGCGGAAAGTTATCACAAAGATTATTTTGCCCGCAATCCAGAAAAAGCCTATTGCCAATTAATTATCAATCCGAAATTGGAGAAGGTTCAGCAGAAGTTTGCCGAACTTTTGAAGCAAAAGTAGATTAAAGTTGAAAGATTTGAGATTATAGTTAGAGGGAATTTTTTTGATTTTACTTACAACTTTAATCATTAATCTTACAACTGCTATGTCTATGCCCAAAAACGAAGAAGAATGGAAGAAAAAATTGACACCCGAACAGTATGGAGTACTTCACGGTAAAGGCACCGAAGCGCCGTTTAGCGGAAAGTTGCTTCACGAAAAACGTGACGGTACCTACAATTGCGCTGCGTGCGGCAATCTGCTTTTCGCTTCCGATGCCAAATTTGAATCTGGCACGGGCTGGCCGAGTTTTGATAAGGCTTTACCTGGGGCAGTAAAAAATATCACAGATAATTCGGGCGGTATGAATCGAACTGAAATTGTCTGTGCGAATTGCGGGTCACATTTGGGTCATGTGTTTGATGACGGTCCGACTGAAACCGGTAAGCGATATTGCCTCAATTCAGTTTGTCTGGATTTGGAACCAAAAACTGAAAAGAAGATGTAGCTTGATATTTCTCCATTGTGCCATGTTATAATTAAAAGATGGAAGGAGATCCAACAAACAAAGAACAACAGGATGAAGTAACCGTGTCGGAAGAAATTCATGAGGCTCTTTCTGCCGAGTATCTCATTGAAGGAGAAGATGTTAGATTGCCAGATTATATAAAGATGAAAACCGAGTTGAAACATATTCTGACCCCGGTTGGAATTTGGTCCAATGAATTTGATGTCTGGATTGATAAAAATGTCGGTGCAATCAGTTTGCTTGGAAAACGAATTGAACAAATCGGTAAGTGGATGGAAAGAGAAAAGAACCCTCACAAAAAAGAAGAGCTGGAACGGTATCGTTTTGATATAGAGAGAAGTTTGGAACAAATAGGTGGTTGGTCTCCAATTTTTAAAACGTGGTTAGAGGATGGTTCCCCCGCCGATCTTAAAAAGGTTGGGGAGTATATGGACTATATGGGTAGGGCGCGCGCATCCATTCATGCTATACGTTTTGCCAAAGATCTTGAAAAAGATTTGTCGAACAAAGAAGGTAATGGAACAGATTCAGTTTCACAGTAGTTTTACTCTTACATAAAATATAATTAGTTTTTATGTCATCTAATGCAAAAGTTTTGAGTATTCTTCTTTGGATTGTCGCCCTCCTTTTCGTCGGTTACGGAATTTTGAAGTATGGTTGCAATAGCGATTCGTGCCGGATTTTTACCTTTCAAAAGATTGCCACGGCGGATAGTTTTGAGAGATGCGCGGAGCTCGGATTTCCGGTTATGGAATCCTATCCGCGGCAATGCAAAGCGGGCGATAAGACATTTACAGAAAATGTCGGCGGAGTTTCAAATGACATGATTCGGGTCACGAGCCCGCTTGCAAACGCTGTTGTAAACAGTCCTCTTGTGGTTAAAGGAGAAGCTCGAGGTAACTGGTATTTCGAAGCTTCATTTCCAGTTCGGTTGTATGACGCAAATGGTAAAGAACTTGTGGTTTTGCCAGCGCAGGCCAAAGGCGATTGGATGACGACGGAGTTTGTTCCGTTTGAAGTGATCTTGGCTTTCGGGACGCCAACAACAGAAACTGGCCTGCTTGTACTCCAAAAAGACAATCCTTCCGGACTTCCCGAGCATGACGCTTCGGTATCCATTCCAGTTCGTTTTAGTGCGGTTTCGATCGGCAAAAATTCCGGCACTCTTCAAGGCTCAATAACTTTAGGACCAATTTGTCCCGTGGAACGTATGGATCAACCCTGTCTTCCTACTCCGGAGATGTATGCCGCGCGGAAAGTGTCAATCTATCTTTCTGACAAAAAAACGCTTGTGACGACAGTCATCCCAGACGCCAAGGGAAAGTTTTCCGCGATATTGCCCGCCGGAGATTATTGGGTGGCCATGGAGACATCAAGTGGCGTCGGCTCTGTTCAGGGACTACCAGCACTTATTCACATTGGCCGAGGTACGACGAGTAGCATATCAGTCTCGGTTGATACCGGCATCAGATAATTTTTTCGGGGGAACTTTTTAACTGTTGTATTCTTTGGCGTTTTGATTACAATATCTTTATATTTATTAACTAACTAAATTTAAATGAATAAGACAGTTATCGCGTATCTTGTAGTTTTAGTGGTTATCATTCTCGCCATTTTTGGTTGGAACATAATGAAGGGAGGAAATGATTCCCTGGAAAATGAAGCGACAAGCGCAACGTCTCTTAAGGATCTTGTGAATTCTGGTAAACCGCAGACGTGCACTTTTACAGAGAAATCTGGCACCTCGGAAAATTCCGGAGTGGTGTATGTTGACGACGGCAAGATTAGAAGTGATTTTAACGTGACGACGACCGATGTCCCAGGCGGCCAGAGTTTTGAGAGTCATATGATAAGTGACGGAAAGGATAGTTACGTGTGGACGTCGCTTACCACGCAAGGTTTCAAGAGCCCTATCGCGGGCGTAGAGACATCATCTGGTTCGGGGGCGTCAAGCCGCAGTCAGGCAGTTGATTATAATCAAGCGCTTGATTATAAGTGCCAAAACTGGACACCGGATCAAAGTAAGTTTGAGCTTCCTGCCGGCATTACCTTTGTTGATTTGAACACCCTCATTCAGGGATCAATACCAAAAACCACCGGAGGATATTAATTTTTTAGAAGAAGACTACACAGGTAAATTCAAGACAAACAAAACGTAACACATCTGGGGCGTACGCCCCAGATGTGTTACGTTTTGTTTTACCTCGTCAGTTTGCTGTGGGGGTAAGTTTAGGAGTAAAGGAAGTTTTTAGGTGCTAAATTCATGTGAAAAATATACTAATACGGCTTTTAATATGGCCGTATGTTATCACTTTTAGCACCTAAAAATTGCCTTTAGCCCTAAGTTTATTAAAAAGCCAGCCTCTTTTCGGGGCTGGTCTTTTTGGCAAGAAGTTTTTACGCTACCCAAGCTGCGTAAATCTTTTTTTGCACGACTTCACGGAGTTCGGTGTGAACGTAGATGAAGAATTCCTGGATCTTACCGCATCCTTTCACGATAACGCGAAATCCAGACAAGATTGGCTGGAGCATGACTCGCGCTCGTCCCTTGTAACCATTTGTGATGATTGAAGGGACAACCTTTTTGATTTCTGTAATCCCGTTAACGACTTTCAGGAATCTTTCCCCCACTTCACACACGGTTGTGTGTCTGCCACCACTGCAGGCACAGCCGCTTGCTTTCTTAGGCATGGGTTCTCACCCCCTTTCTCTAAGCAAATGGTACATGAAAATACAATGAAGGGTCAAGTACAAAATTTTTCTGTCATAAGAAAACGTTGTTTTTAATCAGTCTTCGTGCTATAAAGTCTTTTATGTTTACAACCTTTCAAACCCGAAGAATTATTATTTCTAGCCTTATTTTTAGTTTCTTCGCTGTCGGTACGCTGGCTTTTTCACAGGTGGTTACACCCACTCCAGATCCGAGGAGTGTTGGCTCCACGCTTGAACTTCACATAAACGACAATGGGAAAATTACTATTTCTGGCGCGCAAGTTATGCAGAAGGCGGGCACAACGCTTTATGTTCGCTTGACATGGGGAACAACTTTTATGCGCTGGACAATTTTTACAAACGCGAAGACTTCTTTTGTTCGTCGGTTTGGCGGACAAATTGCCGCGCCGGACATCTCTGTCGGCGATTTTATCAGTGTTGAAGGCGATTTTCTTGCGGGAACTGATACTCTCACAATTACCGCCTCGAAGATCAAAGATTGGTCTTTGGGAAATGAGCCAAACAGTTTTTCCGGCACGGTGTCGAGCATCGCCACCGGAAATACGACATTTGTGCTTCAAACGGCTGGAGCCGCTGTTACCGTCAACACAAACTCCGGAACATCATTCACTAAAGGCCTTCTCACCGTTTCTTTCCATGATCTTCGTGCGGGGGATAAAATTATCCGCACCGCCGGCTCTTTTGATGTCGCTAAGAGTATCTTGATCGCAGACAGCGTCGAGATTTATCAAGATAAAAGTGTTTTCACGGCTAGAAATTTTGAAGGAACACTTAAGAGTCTCACAGCAACGATGCTGCCAACGGAAATGCGGGTGACTTCTGAAGGCAAAGAGTACACAGTTTATGTTCCGGCATCGGCCACCATTCTTACCAAGGCCAGAAATCTAGTTTCTTTGTCCCGTTTCATCATTGGGGACACCGTTCGTTTCTACGGTTCTATTCGTCAAAATGATCTCTCGGCCGTTGACGCTATTGTTGTTAGAAATATTAGTCTCTAAGAGCCACAACCCATCTCCATTTCAAAGGGGTGTATACTTTCTTTTATGAAAATAGATAAAGTGGTTTTAAATTTGCCCGAGAAGATTATTTTGTTTGACCTCGAATACACCTCGTGGGAGGGAAGTATGGCGAGAGATTGGTCAGGAGAAGGCGAATATCGGGAAATTGTTGATATTGGGGCGATTCGCTTCAATACCAAAACAGGTGCTGAAGAATCTCGCTTCCAAAGATTTGTTAAACCTAAAAAGAATCCGAAACTATCGGATTATTTTATAAAATTGACGAGAATTACACAGGCAAATGTTGACAGAAAGGGCGTGTCGTTTGAGCAGGCTCTCGAAGAATTTAGAGAGTGGAGTGGAAATTATCCGATCTATTCTTTTGGTTCTGACGGCAAAACACTCAAAGAGAATTGCGGTTTGTATGGAGTAGCGTGGCCATTTCAAGATGGACGTTTTTTTGACGTACGCGAGATATTCAAGAATGCGGGGATTGTGACAGAAAATTACATGAGTAGTACTATCATCGAGGCCTTTGGCCAGAAATCAAAACATCGTGGACATACTGGACTTAATGATGTTCGCACTATTGCTGACGCGCTCCGGATTCTTATCGGTGTATAAGTTTTCTTCTCGCTATGAGGTGATGGACGTATAATGAACCATCGAGGTCGACGTCTCCTCTTTTTACTCTTCGAGTATATTTCTATGGATAATCCAAAAGTAGCTGAATTTCAGAATCTTTGTTTTTGTAATTCTGGTAAAAAATCTGGTGAATGCCATCGTAAAGACGAACCGTGTCCCTGCGGTTCCGGTAAAGTGATTGCGGAGTGTGGTATGAAAGATCCGGAAACTCACGGCATGTAGCACGCCGGTTCTTTTTTAGGAAACCAGAACGATACTTTTTTTCTGGTCAATATGGGCGAAGCCTGACTCTATAGAAATAGTTTCTTTCTTATTGCCGTTTGTGTATCGTATTTCTCCTTTCGAAAGAGTGGTTACCAAAGGAATATGCCCCCGAAGTATAGTTATTTCACCTTCCTCCGCTGGAAGCGTTAGTTTTTCCGCGTCGCCTTCAAAAAGGATTTTTTCGAGTGAGTAAATGTAGAGTTTCATGTTATGTATTTTTCTTGACTTCATCAATCCCGCCGATTAAATAGAAGTCTTGCTCGGGCGAGGCGTCATGTTTTCCTTCAAGGATTTCCTTGAAACCTCGCACGGTTTCTTTGCGAGAGACGAATTTTCCGGGCCGGCCGGTAAAGGCTTCGGCAACGAAGAATGGCTGGGAGAGGAAACGCTGGATTTTTCTCGCCCGCTCGACTAAGAGTTTGTCTTCGTCAGAGAGTTCTTCAATGCCGAGAATTGAAATGATGTCTTGAAGATCTTTTAGCCGTTGCAGAATTCTTTGTACTTCACGTGCCACCTTGTAGTGTTCTTCGCCGACGATTGCGGGAGTCAAAGCCGTTGAAGCAGAATCGAGCGGATCAACGGCCGGATAAATGCCGAGTTCTGAAAGGGCGCGTGAGAGCACAATGGTGGAATCAAGGTGCGAGAAGGTGGTGGCTGGCGCAGGGTCGGTGATGTCGTCCGCAGGGACGTAGACCGCCTGCACAGAGGTAATTGAACCTTTTTGAGTTGAAGCAATTCTTTCTTGAAGTTCACCCATTTCACTTGCGAGTGTTGGTTGGTAGCCGACAGCGGAAGGCATACGTCCGAGTAGTGCCGAGACTTCGGAGCCTGCTTGGGTGAAGCGGAAAATGTTGTCAATAAAAAGCAGAACGTCGCTTCCAAGTTCGTCGCGGAAATGTTCTGCCATGGTTAGGGCCGAGAGCGCCACGCGGAGTCTCGCGCCAGGGACTTCATTCATTTGTCCGAATACAAGAGCGGTTTGAGCAAGCACTTTCGAGTCTTTCATTTCATTATAGAGATCGTTTCCTTCACGGGTTCTTTCACCAACCCCAGCAAAAACAGAGTAGCCTTTATGCACTGCCGCCACGTTTCGGATAAGTTCTTGAAGTAAAACGGTCTTGCCGACACCCGCGCCGCCGAAAAGTCCGACCTTGCCGCCTTTGATAAAAGGCGCGATAAGATCGATAACTTTAATGCCCGTCTCAAAAATTTCAACTTCAGTTTTCTGGTCTTTGAAAAGTGGCGCTTTGCGGTGGATGGGGGAGAGCGACGCGCCTTTTACTTCACCCAAGCCATCAATCGGCTCACCAAGCAAATTGAACATCCGGCCAAGAACCTCCTTTCCGACCGGCACGGAAATGGGTGCTCCAGTATCACGAACTTCTTCGCCGCGTCGCAAACCTTCGGTTGGACCCATCGAAACCGCGCGGACAACCCCGCCGCCTAAGTGCGCGGCAACCTCGAAGACAAGTCGTGTGTCTTTTTTGCCCACGATTTCAAGAGCTTGATAGAGCGGTGGCACTTTATCTTCGAATGCGATGTCCACGACTGGGCCGATAATTTGGATGATTTTTCCATGCATGAGATTAAAGTTGAAAGATTAAAGTTGTAAGTAAGATTAAAGGATTACGATTTTTTCTTTTCTAGAGATTTTTCTAGACCATAAAGCATTTTCGAGCACTCAATATATTCAAGTGTCAGTTTTTCTGATTCTTTTCCTGCAATGTAATTCTTAGCTTGAGCAATTTCTAAATGATGTATAGTTTCTCTAATTTCTCCCTGCGAGCGGCTTATGCATTCAGTATATATGTTTGTATGTTTATTTCCGAAACCTTCAGCAAGGTTCGCTGCGACACTATTTGAGGAGCGCCTTATTTGAGAGCCTAATTCATACATTTCGAATTTGGGAAATAGCATACTCATTTTGTGAACCTCAAGGGTTAGTCTGCATAATTTTTTGTAAACAATCAAATCTTTTAATAACATAAACAGATTAAAGTTGAAAGATTAAGGTTGTAAGTTGGAAACATTTTACTTTTTTTCTTTCTTACTTATAACTTTAATCTTTAAACTTGCATCTAATCTTATTCTTGCTTTAATCTTACAACTTTCACCTTTCAACTTTCTAACGCTTCTCGGCCGCCGGTGATTTCCGCAAGTTCTTTGGTGATTGTGGCTTGGCGGGATTTGTTGTAGAGAATGCTCAAGGTATCGATAAGATCTCCGGCGTTGTCAGAGGCGCTTTTCATGGCAACCATTCGGGAGGAATGTTCGGAGGCATTTGCTTCAAGGATGGCATTGTGGACTTCAATTTCGAGAAGGGCAGGTAGGAGTTTTTCAAGTAATTTTTCTCCCCTCGGTTCAAAAAGTATTTCCGAGGTATTTTTCTTTTCTTCTTTTTCCGTAAAAAAACGAGGGACGTTTGCGTACTTGCCGCGCTCTGGAATGATGTCAGAAACGCTTTGTTTCAAGGTTTCATATTGAAGCGGAAGGAGCGTTCGGGAGATGACTTCCTGTCGGAGGGCTGAAATAAAATTGGTGTATATGATGACAACTTCATCCGCCGCACCAGAGATAAATTCCTTCAGGATATATTCTGCAATCGGTTTTGTTTCGGACAGTGTTCCGTAATCTCCTGCACCGACGAACCCTTTTTTGAGCATCTGTCGGTGTTCAAAATAGTCTCGAGCTTTTTTGCCAACAGCGATGATGTAAGACGTATTCAATTTTTGTTTCAAAACCTTTTCAGCTTCCCGAAACACCGATGTATTAAACGAACCAGCTAAGCCTTTGTCAGAACTTATGACTACAACCGCACTTGTTTTAATAGGTCTTTTTGCTAAGAGAGTGGGGAGAATATCTCCATTATCACCAAGTGTTTTTCGGATTTCCTGAAGAATGTGGAGTGTCGAGAGGGCGTATGGTCTTGCTTGCACCGCAATGCCAACCGAACGTCTCATTTTGACAGCCGAAACTGCTTCCATGGCCCGCGTCATTTGTTTAATGTTTTTGGTCGAGCGTATTCGGTTTTTGAGCGCGCGAGTACCGGACATATATAGTTGAAAGATTAAAGTTGAAAGTTATAAGTAAGAAAATTCATTTATTTTGTTATTACTTTAATCTTTCAACTTTCACCTTTAATCTTTTTGTTAAAATAATTTGTAGCAAAGTCCGAAATAGCTGTCTTAAGGGCACTGTCTGTTTCTTTGGAAAGCTCACCAGACTCTCGAAGGGCCGCATATATTTTTTCATGGCGTTCATGGAGAAAACGAATAAGTCCGGTTTCAAACGCTTTGACGTCCGCGACTTCAATGGAGTCCAGAAAACCATTTACCGCGGCATAAATAACCGAAACCTGCTCCTCAAAAGGAACGGTCGCCTCTTCATTTTGTTTCAAGAGTTCGGTGAGACGGCGCCCTCGATCAATTTTCTTTTTGGTGGCAGGGTCAAGTTCGGAGCCAAATTGGGCAAAGGCAGCCAGTTCGCGGAATTGGGCGAGATCAAGGCGCATGGTGCCCGCCACTTTTTTCATGGCTTTTGTTTGGGCCGAAGATCCGACCCGGGAAACCGAAAGACCGACGTTGACTGCGGGTCGGATGCCTTGATAGAACAGTTCTGGTTCAAGATAAATTTGGCCGTCAGTGATGGAGATAACGTTGGTTGGAATGTAGGCAGAGACGTCATTTAATTGGGTTTCGATAATGGGAAGTGCCGTGAGTGATCCGCCGCCATACTCATCACTTCGCCGTGCCGAGCGTTCCAGCAATCTGGAGTGCAAGTAAAAAATATCTCCCGGGTATGCCTCGCGGCCTGGCGGGCGGCGAAGCAGAAGGGAAATTTCGCGATAGGCCCACGCGTGTTTGGAAAGGTCATCATAAACAACGAGCGCATCTTGACCTTGATCCATAAAATATTCGCCGATGGCGCATCCAGCATAAGGAGCAAGAAACTGGAGCGACGCCGCTTCCGATGCCGAAGCAGAAACCACAATTGTGTATTCCATGGCGCCAGCGCGGCGGAGTTTCTCGACTGTATGCGCCACCTTCGATTCTTTTTGGCCAATGGCCACGTAAATACAAAAAGGCGTTTTATGTTTCGTGTCTTTTTTCTGATTGATGATGGTATCGACAGCGATAGTGGTTTTGCCTGTTTGACGGTCGCCGATTAAAAGTTCTCTCTGACCGCGGCCGATTGGTATCATGGCATCAATGGCCTTCCAGCCGGTGTGAAGCGGTGTCGAGACTGATTTTCGGGTGATAACGCCGGGCGCGATTTTCTCGAGCGGGTAGAGTTTCGTTCCTTCTTTTGGAATTGCCGGTCCGCCGTCTTTCGGATTTCCCAGAGGATCAATCACGCGGCCAATCATTTTTTCCGAAACCGGAATGGAGAGAATGGTCCCCAAGGCTTTGACGCTTTGGCCTTCCGCCACATCTTTGGCGTCGCCTAAAATAATTGCTTTGAGAGACCCTTCTTCGAGGTTCAGTGCCATACCAAGAATATCTTCTTTTGGCGTCTCGAAGGCGATGAGCTCGGCGTACATGGCTTTTGCTAAACCACGGATTTCAGCCACACCATCGCCGACGCGAATGACTTCGCCGACATGTTCGAGCGCGGGCTTTTTGCCAAGTCCGGCAATCTCGCTTTTCAATTCTTCTATAATTTGATTGGCTTTCATGTTATTTCGTTAACACGCTTCTTAGTTCCTTGAGGCGCCGCCCAATGCTCGAATCAACACGGTTTCCTCCCTGTTCGACTACTGCTCCGGCGATGAGGTGTGGGTTGTCTTCGGTCGTTATCTTTTTGAGGGTCGCGTCTTTTTTACCGAGCTTGACCTCAAGAACACTTTCGATTTTCGGCAAAAGCTTAAGAGCTTTGTGACGAGCAATCGTTTCAGCAAAACCGCGAAGGAGGGTTTGTTTTCTTTCACCGCTTTGCTTCTCTTCTAGCAGGCTGACTATCGCTTCTCCATATTGTGTTGGAGTGTATTTCATTCTTCTTTTCGGTCAGCGTTGATAATTTCGAGAGCCTCTTCGACCAATCGCTCGCTCGTTTTTTTGTCGAAAGCGTCCATCACTGTTTTTTCGACTGCTTCTGCCACCAAGCCTCCAATATCTCGTTTCACCTCCTCAAATAATTTTTGTTTTTCAGCCTCTAATTTTTTTCGGGTGTTCTTTTCTTCTTTGGCCGATTCTTCTTTGGCTTCTTGGATAAGACGGACGTTTAATTCTTTGGCCGTAATTTCCGCTCGGCGAATTATCTTTTCACCTTCCGCCCTTGCGTCGGCGAGGACTTTTTCTTTTAAAACCTCGGCGTTTTTAAGTTTGTCTTCAAGCTGCTCCGTTTTATTCTTTTCTTCGATAATACCCTCGCGCCTTTTCTTCAAAACAGAGAGAATTGGCTTGTAGAGAAAATAATTGAGGACGAAAAAAAGAATAGCGAAGTTCACGAACTGCGCCACGATGATATGCCACTCTATGCCAAGTTGTGAAAAAAGTTCGGACATAATTTATAACTCGACACTAATCCACCTGCCCGCCATCGCAAAGCCGAGGCTTTGGCAGGCGGGCGAATGAAGACGAATTTCCGAATGACACGAATAAAGAAAAGTCAGTTTTTCTATTCGCGTCATTAGTGTTATTCGTTTCCCATTCGTAATTTGTGTCGTGTTATACGAATTTGATAATGAGGGCGACCACCAGGGCATAGATCGCGATAGCTTCGGCAAAAGCAATTGCCAAAATCATGGCAGTCTGAATTTTTGGCGCCGCTTCGGGATTTCGCCCGATAGCTTCCATTGCTTTACCGGCGAGGATTCCAATACCGATTCCTGGCCCAATTGCGCCAACGCCGATTGCGATTGCCGCCGCGAGACTTGAAATATCCATCTTAGATTTGTTGTTTAATTGATAATAAAAATGACATGGACACATAGTAGCAGAGGATAGGGGAGGTTTCAATGACGTCCTTGTGTCGACCAAAATCGTTGACAGGGTTAATAATAAGTGTATATTCTAAATTAGAAATCTTAGAAACAGAGACTCAAGATGAAAAGAATTCTATTTGGCTGTGCGTTCTATTTATCCGCGCTTATCGGAATTATGCTTGCGGTTATCCCATCACCGAAAGATCAAGACAGTTTGGTATGGGTAGTCATATCAATGTTTGTGTCCTTGCTGGGCGTAATCATTTTATGGTTTAGTCTAAGAGCATTCACTTACGCAACCCTCATCGAAGGGGATCTCGACGTGAGGTTCAATCTAATTTAGTAGAATCTTCCAAGTTAAGTCTAGGGAAGGGTATGAGAGGCTGTATGGGATAACTATGCAGCCTTTTTCTTTTTTAACTCGGAGTCTTTCTTAAAATAACAGGTCAAACCCGTGATTTTACTTGAAGGCCTCGCCTCCAAGTGCTAGTGCTCTGCGTGCGCTTCGGTAAATGTCGAGAGAATGAGCATGGTGAGCGTGGAGAAAATGAGTGCTTGGATAAAACCGACGAAAAGTTCCATGCCGAGGAAGGGTACGGGTGCCACGTAGGGGATGAGCGAGCCGATAATGACAAGGAGGACTTCACCGGCGAAAACGTTGCCGAAAAGCCGGAAGGAAAAGGAGAGAATGCGCGAGAATTCACCGATTAGTTCGAGAATACCGGTAAAAAAAGCCATGGGGCTTTTGAAACTTAAAAACTTTGAGATATGGCCTTTCATGCCGATTCCGATGACGCCAAAAATGTGCGCGGCAACGACGACGAGAAGCGCGATCGCGAGTGTCATATTCAAATCGGAATTGATCGAGCGAAAGATTGGAATAAATTCTTCACCTCGATGAAAGCCGATTGAGCCCATGCCTGGCAGGATACCGATCCAGTTGGCTGTCAGGATAAAAATGAAAACAGTTGCGACCAGCGGGAAAAATTTTTCGGCTTTTTCGCGCGTACCAGCCACCGTTTCAAAAAAATCAAACATTTTTTCGAAGATGAGCTCGACGCCGTTTTGAAGAGCGTTTGGCACTTCACTTATTTTTCTTCCCACAAGCCATGCCAGAAAAACAATAAGCAAAACTACCAACCATGATGTAAAAAGAGTGTTGGTGATCGCGAGCCCGCCAATTTTCGTGATTGTTTCCGGAATAATTGAAATGTGTTCCATATTTTTTATTAGCCAATCTTACTGATTTCTTTATAGACGATGTACGTTGTTATCATAAGTGACAGTCCTATGCCGACCAGAAGAAAAATCGGCGATGTGCCGAAAGTATTGTCAGCTAGTCGCCCGCCAAGAGCCAGAGCAATTAAAGGGCCAGCAATCATGTAACCAAGTTTTAGGGCAAAGGATAGCGCTTCTCGCATATTCCTAATTATATGTAAAAATGTGGCATGGGCAAATTTTGTATGCTTTTTGTCGTATACACTTAATTTAAGCGACCGCGTAAAATAAGTGTATACGAGCTTGCTGGAAGTGTAAAAAATAAAAATGAGGCACTCAAACGCGCTTGAGTGCCCCAACGTGATGCGAGTCGGCGGAACCCGCACCCCACTCCCCTGGCAGGGAAAATGTTGGTTTAAGCCTAACCTTTTATTCAAACTCTGTCAACAAGTTCGCTCGGATACGTTTTTGAAAGACACGATAATTTCCTACTAGAAATTATCTCTCCGCCCGAAACGTACCGTTTCGGTACGGGCGGGTGTCCGCCTCCAGCCGAGGCTTCCAAGGTCTTTCAAAAACGTATCCTTGCTTGGAGGATTAAGACGCGTATATTGGCTCAAGTGGGGTTATACACTGTTTTGTAAAAAAGAATCTTCGTTGTAAGGAAAAGAGGTGGTGTAGCCAGAATATCTTTTCTTGTCTATACTAATATCATGAATACGCTTATTCACGCCGACATTTTCTTTTTTGTGGCCACTATTGCGGTCGTGATTTTTGCGATCGGTATGCTTTTTTTCTTTTACTATGTTTTGCGGATTATGGCTTCAATTAATCGCATCGCGCAACTACTCCGAGTAGGTGCGGATAAAGTGGCGAGTGACATCGGAGCGCTTCGGGACGCGATCAAGGAAGAAGGAGCAAAGTTGAAAGACTTAACCTTGTTTTTAGGAAGGTGGTTGATTGAAAAGGAAAAACCAAAAAAAAGAAAGGTAAAATCGGACGAATAGTTTTCTATGTCGGAAGTAAAAAATAATATAGAGCAGTCTCTTATATCCGGAGGCGTCGGTGTTATTCCGACAGACACACTCTATGGGCTGGTTGCGCGGGCAGAAGATGCCGCGGCAGTCCTGCGTGTGTATCAAATCAAGAATCGGGACAAAAGTAAGGCCTGTATCATTCTTATTTCTAAGTTGGAAGATCTCGAGCATTTCAGGATTTCTTTGGATGCGCAAACGCAGGAGTATCTTAAAAGTGTCTGGCCTGGGCCGGTGAGCGTCATCTTGCCGTGCAGGGAGAATCAATTCGAATACCTTCACCGTGGCACAAATGAGCTTGCATTTCGCTTGCCGAAAAATGACCGGTTGATTTCAATTATTACTTCAGTCGGGCCGCTTATCGTGCCGAGTGCGAATACGGAAGGTTTGCCACCGGCAAAAAATATTTCCGAGGCCAGAAACTATTTTGGCGATAACGTTGATTTTTATTTAGACGGCGGAGAACTTTTGGGAGAACCTTCAGCGCTCATCTGGCTTAAGGGAAATGAACCGGAAGTGCTCCGATCTGGCGGAGTCTTTCGGAAAAAGTTATTTTCCGTTACCATGAAGATATGAAACATAAAAATACCTCATGGGGAGCGGTTTCAAAGTGGTATGACAAGTTTCTTGAAGAGGGTAAAGATACTTACCAAGAGTGTGTTATTTTACCAAACCTGCTTCGACTTCTTTCAATCAAAAAAGGCGATACAATTCTCGATCTCGCCGCCGGACAAGGTTTTTTCTCACGCGCATTCCACGCCGCGGGAGCGGAGGTTGCTGGCGTTGATATTTCGGAGGAGCTTATTTCGAAAGCCAAGGATCGATCGCCGAAAGAAATTAAATACTCTGTAGCGCCGGCGGGAGAAACTAAACTTCCAAATGCTTCTTTCGACGCGGTTGTGATTGTTTTAGCTCTTCAAAACATTGAAGATGTTGGGGCAGTGTTTGCCGAATGTCGGCGCGTTCTCAAACCAGACGGCCGGCTTTTATTTGTGCTTAACCATCCGGTTTTTCGCGTTCCTAAACACTCAAGCTGGGGTTTTGATGACAAAATGTCGGTTCAGTATCGCCGCGTCGACGCGTATCTTGGAGAAAGCCGAACGAAGATCGACATGCACCCCGGGCAAGAAACTTCCGGAACGACAATTTCATTCCACCGGTCGCTCCAAGTGTATGTGAAAGCTTTGGCAAAAAATAATTTCGCGATCACGAGACTCGAGGAATGGATTTCTCATAAAAAAAGCGAGAAAGGGCCGCGGCGGGAAGCCGAAGATCGCGCCAGAAAAGAAATCCCCCTATTTCTTTTCATCGAAGCTAAGGTCAATCATTAAATTTTCACAGTGTTTTCTGGACTATAGCTTGAAATATTTTTATGCTTTTGTATAATTCATTCATTAGTAATGCTAGTTTTTATTTTGATGAATCATTACGTATGCACCGGGGATTGTGAGGCTGAAGAAAGCAAGGCGGGGGTATGTATGGCAGCTGGTTGTACCAAAGAAGGGGAGCCGCTTGTGGCGTGCACTTGCGAAGATGGTTTGCATGAGAAAGTTTTGGGAGACAATGCACTTGAAGAGAATGACGAATAAGGCGCTCCTCTGAAAAATCCTCGTCCGCCTTAGGCGGACGAGGATTTTTTCATCTTGTATCTTCAAGCGTTAGACTGTAGCGGACGCCGTAAAAAAGCAGAAAGGCGAGCGGGATGAAAAGATATTGAAGGGGAATGAAAAAAAGCAGAATCATCGCGGCAATCGGGCTTATGGTGTAAGAAAGTGGGCGGAGCATTCTAAAAGCGCTCATGATGTGCACCTTATCCGGATCGATTTTTTTGAAAAAGTAAGTTTCACTCATGACTTCAACAGTGCTTGCCCCGACCCGAGTTAAAAATAGCAGCACTATCCAGAGAGCCATGTCTTTTACTGGAATAAAAGAGACCAATCCGGTTGAGACGGCCATCACAATAAAGCCGATCGCGAGCATTTCTTTTTCACCGTAGCGTGTGTCCGCGAGCCGTCCCAAAGGAATTTCCAAAATAACAAAAGGAAGAAGCATGATGCTGAAAATAATGCCGATTTCTCGCCAGCTGAAACCGATGTATTGGTGTAGGTAGATGGGAGTATAGATAACCATCCAAGTGAAGAAAAACTGTAGCAGGAAATTAATCATGAAAATACCCAGAATATTTTTATCCCGCCAGACTTCGCGAAGCGTTTGAAAAAACGCGATTTTTTGATACGGCGGGTCTTTAAAATCTTTGAGGTTATGATGGATAAGAAAAAACACTGGAAAAGATAGCAATGCTGCGGCCAGAAATATTTTGGAGTATTCGCTGTCCGAGAGAATAAAGCTTGAAATGGCCGGCGCGATGATCCATGCGGCGTTCGCGCTTGTCAAAAACATACCACGGATGCGGCCTACTTTTTTACTGCTCGAGTCGCTTTCCAAAAAGATATCAATGGTGAGACCGATGACCACGATGGCAATAAAGTTAAGAATGAAAGCCGCGATAACGGCAACTTTTGCCTCGGAGAAAGCCATGATGATGAGGCAGGCGGTTTCGAGCGCAAGAAGGGAAAGAACGGCGGTATAATTACCGATGGCCTTAAGCACCACGCTCATTTTAGTTAGGGCGAAGATGGTAAGGATTGAACAGAGTATGTAAATAAGACCAACGTATTTTTCTCCCGTTATCGTGCTTAAAAAAGAGGAGTTGATATAGACCGGCAAAGCCGCGTGAAGGGTCAAAAGAAACGCCAGAAGGTACATGGTGAAAATCCGGTGCCGCTTTCTCTCGTTTTCCATGGCGAGTATTGTAGCATGAGTTTCAAAACCACAGGGAGTGAGCTCGTAGCTTCGGAAGCTTAAACAGCTTTAAGAGTATGTCGCCGTCGCAAGTCTAGTTCCCGTCTCTTCCTAGAAAATCTTAATTTTAGTATACTTCCTCCCAAGCCTTTATTGGTATTGGTTCAATTTATCAGCTAAAGTTGAACAGAAATGTTTGGACTAATGCTAGTAAAATTGAGCCTTGTTCTTTCGACAGTTTCTCGTCCCTCTTTCTAAAAGTGAAAGAGAAGAAAATTGAGTGTAAAAAATCCACTCTCCCGATGGGCGGTTTATGGTTATAAAAAGAGCACACCCAGTTTCTACGCGGCCTTTCGCATAAAACTTGATAAGAACCAGATTTTTATCTGTTGAACCACTTTTCTTTCGGTATTCCTGACTGCAAAATGACACCTTTCAGAGTTCGAGGTTTTATGGATTTTGTTCCGTGATACGGGACGCAGACATTTTTCAAAATTCCACCATAGTATCCTACATAATAGTAGTGGCTTGCGTTGGTATAGTTGAGCCGGAAATTATTTTCCTTTAAAACTTGGACAACATCGTTAAATGTCCAATTGAAAAAGTTATGCATCAAACTGTAGACACACCATACATATTTATTTCAAAAGGGGATTTTACCGGTTTAGAAGAATGTAGGTTTGACCATAATTTTTCATAGTCTGGATCAGTTTTTTGGTTTAAGGCGTTAAATTTCATAACCCCTTTCACTTTTCTGAAAGATTTAATATAACCATCCACAGCTTGAAGAAGGCTCATGAATGCAAGCTTCGGGTCGTCTGCAGATTCGACAATGTTAAATTCAAGGGCAACGGCATACCATGTGTTCCCGTCTTTGAAAACTATATGTCTAAATTTACCACTTTTCGGTGTATTCATAACAGAGACTTTACCACGCATGTTATAAAAGTTCAAATAAAAGTGTGCCACGGATTCCTAGACGCCAAGCACGACCGGAATGACAATCGGGCGTTTGGCGGTTTTTTGGAAGAGGAAGCGGCCGACATTGTCCGTGACGTTGTCTTTAATATAGTCAAAGTTAATGGGGCGCATGCCGGACGCTGAATCCTCAATAGTTTTCTTGATGATGAAGCGGGCTTGGCGGAGTAATTCTTGTGATTCACGAAGATAGACGAAGCCTCGGGAAATAATATCGGGGGATTTTTTGAGTTTGCCGTTTTGGGTGTTTAAGCTTGCGATGATGACGAACATGCCGTCTTCGGCCAGAAGCTGGCGGTCTCGAATGACCACTTCCTGAATATCGCCGACCGAGAAACCGTCAACTAACACCAATCCTCCCGGCGCTTTTTCTTTGAGCGACACAATTTTTTCGCCTTTGTCTTGAATTTCGATAATCATGCCGTTGTCCGGAATGATGACATTTTTTTCCGGCGTGCCAAGCGAGAGCGCGATATCGCCGTGAGCACGAAGCATGTAGTGGTAACCATGCACCGGCACGAAAAATTTAGCGCCGATTTTTCGGTGGATCCACGCGGTCTCGTCGTGGTTGGCGTGGCCAGAGGAATGCACATCGGCGATTTTTGAGTGGATGATTTTTGCGCCTTGGCGCGACAGGTTGTCTTTCAGTTTTTGCACCGCGCGTTCATTTCCCGGGATGATTGAAGAAGAGAGTAGTACGGTGTCGTTCTTGTTGATTTTGAAATTCTTATGGCTTTTGTTTGACATGCGCATGAGCGCGGCAAATTCGTCTCCTTGAGCACCTGTTGCAAGAGCAAGAATTTTATTCGCTGGGTAGCCGTCCATTTGTTCAGAAGGGATGACGGTCTCTTTTTTGATTTTAAGAAAACCGAGTTCTTTGGCGATTTCGATATTGGTTTTCATGCTGCGGCCTTCAATGACAACTTTTTTGCCGTACTTTTCGGCGAACTCGATGATTTTTATGATGCGCTCAAGAAGCGAGGCGAAGGTACCGATGATGAGCCGGCCTTTCACGTTCTTGATAATTTCCTCGATATTTTTGTGGACGGTTTTTTCTGGAATCGAGAAACCTGGCAATTCGGTGTTGGTTGAATCGGCCATAAGTAGTAAAACTTTTTCATTTTTGAACCGCGCGTATTCAGTTTCTTCACGCTCGGAAGCGACTCCATCCATGTGTTCCAATTTAAGGTCGCCGGTGTGCACAATTGAGCCGTACGGCGTATCAATAATAATACCCATTGATTCGGGAATAGTGTGGGAGACGGCAAAAAACCTAACCCGCAAACTTCCCATGCGGAGCACATCTTCTTTTTCCACCACTTTGATATTGAGTGGTGGTAAGTGCGGAAATTCATCCTGTCTTTTCCGGATCATGACCGTGGTTAGGTTTCTTGAATAGAGTGGGGGATTCCCCAATTTGTCCATAATGTAGGGAATGGCGCCGATGTGATCTAGGTGGCCGTGGGTCACAATGAGTGCCCGAATTTTTTCCTTGCGTTCCTCAAGATATTTTGTGTTCGGCAAAATATAATCAATGCCCGGCGTTTCTTCATCTCGAAACTGGAATCCGGCGTCAATGACCAAAATGTCGTTGCCATATTCAATGGCGGTCATATTTTTACCGATTTCTTCTACTCCTCCCAAGGGAATAATACGAATACTCTCGCCGACCGGTGGGATTTTGTCAGCCACTTTTTTTGTTTCGCCGCCGCGGCTCTCCGTGTGTCTCCGTGCGCCATGGCCGCCTCGCTGTCCGCCACTTCGTCTATCCGCGCTATGATGACGGCTTGCCCTTTTTTCTTCGTGGCGAACGTGGCTATGCGGAGTGTGCGTACTGTGGCTATGAGAGAGGAGTGAGGCGTGATGAGTTTCCGGATTTTTTACCGGACCCGCTTTCATCTCCGTTTTATTTTCCACGCGCGCGGCAAAAACGCTCTTGGTGCCGCCAAGGCTGCCGCCCAGTTTTCTTTTTCTATCGCTATATCTATACACTTTTCTAATGATTATCGCTAGTAATAGTTTTCAAATACGTTTGTTTTACAAAGAGGGGCGATTTTTTACCAAAAATTCCCACTTTTTTTCCACGGTGACATACCAATTATTGATATCGAGGAAACGTTCTCCCGGGGTGGTGATGTTGCCGATATCCGCTCCCATGACTTTTTTGGGCAATATATAAATGAAGTCGGGTGAGTAGATAAAGACTGCCGGAATTTCCTTTTGGACTTCTTTTTCAAATTCCTGATATTTTTCCATGCGTTTGTCCTTGTCGGTTTCGGCGCGGGCTTCCTCAAGCAGTTTGTCAACTTTAAGATTGGTGTAGAGGGCGATGTTTAATCCGGGGTCGTTTCTTTGGGACGAATGCCAAAAAGCAAAAAGGTCGAGGTCGCGTCCGACGATTTCGCCGAAAAGCAAGGCGTCGTATTTGCGCGGTCGGATGCTGTTTTGGTTTAAGTCGCTTGGTTCGTAAATTTTGACATCAACGCGCGCGCCGACTTTCTCCCACTCTTCTTTAATAATGCCGGCGGTGGCGCGGAGCTCCGGCACGTTTGCGGTGGTTAGTGAAAACGCGAGCAAAGTGGTTTGTTTTTTGACGGTCTTCTGGAGCACCTTCTCTTTTTCATTCCACTTCCAGCCATTTTTTTCAAGATAAGCTCTCGCGGCTTCGGTTTTGTTTAAGGTTGAAGAAGCCACGCTATTTTTTTCATTGAGGCGCGGCGCCTCTTCTAAAATTCCGGGTGGGATTGGAGAATCAAGAGTGATGCCGTAACCACCTAAGACTTCGGAAACAATTCGGTCTTTGTCCAGTCCCATATCGAGCGCCTGCCTGACTTCTTTGTTCAAAAATACGCTGGCTTGGTTTTGATTAAAGAAGACGCCAAAAATCCGAGGTAGTGGCGTTTTTTCGACTCGGCCGCCAAGTGCCACAAGCGAGCCGGCTTTTTGCGGCGAGATGGCGCTTAGTGATTCGATATCTCCGTTCTCGTAAGCTTTACCGAGCTCATCTTCATTCGCATAAAACTTGATCAGTAGCATTTTTATGAAAGGTTGCCCAAGGGCGTACTTTTTGAAAGCGGAAAGTTCATAGGAGGTCGGCACATCCTCGCTTTTTTTAACCGTTTTTATTTCATATGGCCCTGAACCTATGGGGTGAATGTTTAGTTGACTGAATGAGAATTCTTCCGGATCCACTTTTTGCCAAAGATGTTTTGGTAAAATGCCAAGCGTGGTGTTTTCTAAGAATGGCGCGTACGCTTGCTTCAAGGTAAATTTTACTTCGGTGTCGCTTATCTTTTCGACAGAGACACCTTCCCAGTTGGCGCGTTTCGGACTTTTAACATCAGGGTCTTGCGCTTTTAGGACGGTAAAAATAACATCGTCCGCTGTGATTGGTGTGCCGTTGTGGAAAATGATATTTGAGCGAAGTTTGAAATCATATTCTCGGCCATCTTCTGAAATTGAATAACTCTCCGCTAGATCTGGCACCAGATTTCCTTCTGGCGTGGCCTTAAGCAATCCGGAATAGACGAGTATAACCAAGTCGCGGTCGGCATCGCGGACAGAAAGAAGCGGATTCAAAAAGCTTGGTGAACCGACGATTCCTTCAGTCAAACTGCCGCCGTACGCGGGGACTTCAATCATAAGATTGTCGCTGATCTGCCAGAGCATAAAGAGGGTTGAACTGGCAAACAGAATGACAAAAAGATAAAAGAGCATTTTTTCACTCACGCGAAAAGATTGCACAGCTTCCTTAAATTCGGAAGCGTATGGCAGGTGGAATTTTCTTGATCGTAATTCTTTTAGATAGTTCTTCACAGAATTTTTTAAGCAAGCACTGGTGACACAGGCAAGAAAACGTTTTTAAGACGTAACAATAGTTTTAGAAAATGAGACTAGACGAGCAAGGCGATAAAAGAAGTCAATCCAAAAAGTATTGCAAGGATAATGCTTCCGATAAACAGAGTTCTTTCAAAACCGCGTCTGGTGTGGAAGCCGGCGCTCCAATTGTCGGCGCCGCCAAAAGCGCCACCGAGCGATGACCCCGATTGTTGGAGTAAAATGGCCGCGGCCAAAAGGACAGAAAGGCCTATTTGTATATATGGCAGTATCGAAGCAATAGTCTGCATTTTTCCAAGTATAGCAGAGTGTTTCTGGAGAGGCAAGGAGGTCGCTCGGATTCTTTTTTACAAAACACGCATAATTTCTGGTGAAATTTGCTACCGCGCCCGAAACGACTGTTTCAGTCGGGCGGGTGCTCGTCCCGCCAAACGGAACTGCGCAATGTTTTGTAAAAAATGAATCCTCGCTTAAAGAGTAAAGATTTAGACTAAATAAAACAAACCAGAGTTTTTATATCACTGGTCTGCTTGTTTATGTCATGGGTTGATTAACTTTTTGGTGTAAGCATTGTGCAAGTGCTCGCCGTGCGGTGTTTATGGAGTTCGTTGACAATTCGATTGATCAAGTCAGGACTTAGGATTTTAGACTGATCAATTTTTCCACCGTCTGGGTTGAGATACGGGAGTAGGTGGCTCGCAGGATCCTCAAGTTCTTTTGTCATATATTGCTGAATCGCCTCGAGCCTTTCTTTGATCGCCTCGACTGCATCTTCAAGTTTTTCCGCAAAAGGAGGCGATGTTATCAATGGCTTGAAGTTGTGGCTAGGGCCACGGAAGATGCTGATTGAGAATTTGCCACTTTCTTTTCCGATTGTGAATCCGATATTGAATTCAAGATCGCCCGGATTAGTAAAAATCTCTACGGCGGTGATTATGCTGATTCCCATAATTTTCTTCTTTCGGTAGTTTACTGTCTAACTAAAACACTAGCAGAATTCATTATAAATTGCAAGGTAAGTAAACAGATAAGGGGAATGATGTGTAATTGTCAGATGTTTAAAAATTTTTGCGACAGTTGTAAAAAAGTAATCAAAGATGATCATGTTGCTCTTGATATTGATTTGAAAACTAAGGGGCACTATGGCCGCTACGATTTTTGCATTGGTTGCGTCAGATTTCTGCCGAACTTTTTGAGAAAAGTGACGCAAGAAAAAGTAACAAAGAAAGAATCTAAAAAATAGCTTCTCACATCTCGATATACTTAACCATTGCCATAGCTTATCTTAAGTACATACACTTAATTTACGCGATCGCCACGTAAAATAAGTGTATGTTATTTTTCTCTTTACAAATATCAATAGCTACGCTAATGTTTTGGTAGCCGAAGAGTCTTCACACAACAACAAGATATGTAAATATGCCTAAAAAACCGGAAATTCGGTATGTCATTTCTCGAAGCGAGCAGAGCATTTTCTCTGAAATCTACTTTCCCAAAAGAGCGGCGTACTACGGCACAATCTTTGATGCCTTGCGTTATGGATATGAGGAGGCGACAGTTAAAGAATATATGGAAAAACATGCACCTGTGTTACTTGAGGAGTACCGAGCTTACCCGGCGCTCTTTGACCCGGACGACTATACAAAAATGCGGAGGGTAAAAATCCCGGTTTCTGTTGCGAAGGCGGAGAAGCGTATTGAGATGTACAAATCACCTTTTAAGGGGTGGTCCACTTACACCGTAGACGGCGTCTTTTTTGATGACGAAACTAAAGTGATGTACGAGGAAGCTGTCCAAGTGGTGCGCATCATGTTTCGCTTCCAGAGTTCTTTCGTGTCGGTAGCAGAAGAAGCTGGATGCAGTGATGTTCTGCGGTGTATCTTGGCGTGGCTCGTCACTCGCCAAGGGCGACTGGCTAGCCACAAGATGTGGTTTGAAAGCGAGAAACGGCTTTTCATCGTGAACCAGCCTCCGTTTCCGAAACGCAAGCGCGCATTCGTGGAACGATACTTCGCTGGCATCGCCAAAGAAGTGAACAAGTGGATTGACGACCGGGGGCTTTTCACTTTTGCGTATTTAGTCTATAAGTTTGCGGAGAAAGTACTCGCTGAAAAGCTGTACGAACAAGAGATTTGGGCGACCAATCTCTTTAACCAAAACCTCATTATCACCAGCCGTGTTAAAAACGGCGCAACTAAAATAACCCAAAAATGAAAGGAAGTGATATGGTTCATCCCGAAGTCAAGAAACTCCTACAAGAAGTGTTCGGTTGGTTTAGCGAAGAAGAAGGTAAGCGAGCCGAAGAGTATCCGGAAGTTTATCTGGTATCTCTGTTAGAACGCATCAAGAAAAGATTGCCTGAAGTGTCAGCAATGCTCTACGAGACGGTTGACATGGCAAGGTTCGGCGATAGTGGAGTGGTATTCCAAGAGAGGTTAGCCGAAGTCAATAAGAAATTGGCTGTAGTTCAACCTAATGAGAAAATACAATCGCGTACAGTCGGGAAAAAATCTCTCAAGCGCCGACATCCAGAAAAAGCTGCCGCGTAACGTCTTATTGCGTTCCCAAAGCTCCGTTCAATTGAATGGAGTTTTTTAATACTTACCGACACTTGGCGACCCGACCGCCAAGTACGACCGCCAAGTAACGCATTAAATTGGCCATGTCGGTTATTGTAAAACGCGGAAGCACGTTGTTTTTTTTGGGGAAAATGATATGGTATGCCAAATGAAGGCCTCAAATAAAAAGGTTACTGTTGCCGAATATATTGCCAATTTTGTCACTACGCTTGGAGTGGATACCATACCCTTCGTGCAAGGTGGGGTGATTATGAAAATTATCGACTTTGTCGGTCAGAATAAGAAACTAAAATACATTGCCAGCAATCACGAACAAGCTGTTGCTATGTTTGTTGACGGGTACGCTCGTATCAAAGGATTTGGCGTTGGCATGGCCACGAGCGGCCCGGGCGGCACTAATATGGCTACCGGCATCGCCTGCGCCTATTACGACTCCATTCCGTGTCTTTTTGTAACCGGTCAGGTTGGCATGTTTCATGTGAAGGGTAACAAGCATGTGCGCCAAAGGGGATTTCAGGAGACGGATATTGTCTCTATGATGGCGCCGATTACTAAATATGCGGTCATGCTCGAGAAGGCTGAAGATGTACGTTATATTTTTGAGAAGGCCGTGTATCTCGCCAAATCCGGCCGGCCGGGTCCGGTTTTGATTGACGTGCCGTACAATGTCCAACGTGAGTTTGTTGATCCGGGAACTCTTCACGCCTTTAATCCGGATGTAGAAGGCGAAAAAATTTCGCCAGTTTCTTCATCGGATGTGGATGAGATTGTGAAAGAGTTGAGTCGTGCCATAAGGCCGGTGCTTCTTATGGGTGGTGGCGTTCGGATTGCCGATCAAGCTAAAACGGCCCTGGCGCTTGCCGATCTTTTGAAAATTCCGATTATAAGCACCTGGGGCGCGGTTGATATTTTCCCGAGCACGTATCCGCTCTATCTCGGCACGCCGGGGCGTTACGGCAACATTTCGGCGAATGACATCGCTTTGAAAAGTGATCTTGTTCTCGCTCTCGGCGCACGGTTTTCTACCAAGGTTGTTTATAACGACAAAATTTTTGCCAAAGACACCAAAGTTATCGCAATCGATGTTGATCGAGGGGAACTCGAAGAAGGACTTTTAACACACTACAAAACAATAGTCGCCGATCTTCGGGACTTTATGCCGAGGTTTATTACGAAAATGAAAGGCCTTCGAACTTCCAGCTCCGAGCGAACGAGTTGGCAGAACGAGGCTAAAAAACTCAAATCAGAAAGTTTTGAAATAAACGTTCCGCCGCCATCCGATGTTAAAAATCACGTGAGTCCTTACGCGCTCTTAGGCGCGCTGTCGGAAGTGCTTGGCACAGAGGATATTATCACGTCAGATTGCGGATTGAATTTGGTCTGGTCAGTCCAAGGCTACAAAAGCAAGGGTGGCAATCAGCGATTTCTCTCGGCGTGGGGAAATTCTCCGATGGGCTATTCGTTTCCGGCGGCCATTGGCGTCCACTTCGCCCGCCCGCGCGCTTTGAGCGTTTGTCTCATTGGGGACGGCGGCATGCAAATGAATATTCAAGAGTTGCAAACGGTATTTAAAAATAAAGTGCCGATAAAGATTTTTATTTTAAACAACTATTGTTACGGCATGATGATGCTCAACAAACCGGAATTTAACGGGCGGACATACGGCAATAATCCCGAAACTGGCTATGAGGCGCCGGATTTCGTGGCTGTGGCTAAAGCCTACAAAATAAAATCGGTTTTTCTTAAAAACGATAAAAATATCGAGGTGAGTGTCAAAAAGATTTTGGCGATGAAAGGGCCGGTTCTCATCAATGTCAATCTTCATCCCGACCAGAATATCTACGACGCGGTTATTGCGGCGAAACAGAGCCCTCCTCCCAAAACCAAATAAAGAAGTTTTATTTTTCACACCTGCTTGCCATGCGCCCACTTTCTCAATCAGCAAAACACTTAGTCGGTCAGCCGATGTTCGCTTTTTTAGCGGAGATTAAAAAACGCGAGCGGCAGGGCGAAAAAATCATCCACTTTGAAATTGGTGACCCGCATTTTGACACGCCCGCTCCGGTTGTCGCCGCCGCCAAAAAATCTTTGGATTCTGGCGAGACGCATTACACCGACTCGAAAGGATTGTGGGATTTGCGCCAGGAAATCACTAGCTACGCTAAGGCGGAGTGGGGGTTTAAGCCCAAGGTGGAGCAGGTTGTCGTCTCTCCCGCGAACGCGATTATCGATTTCGTGGTGCGTGCCGTAGCTAATCCGGGTGATGAAGTGCTTTATCCGGACCCCGGATTTCCGACGTACCACGCGGTGTGTTCATACGCTGGAGTAAAAGGAGTGCCGGTGCCTCTTAAAGAGGAAAACGGTTTTCGGATGAACATTGAAGATGTGCGGTCTCGCGTGAGCAAACGGACTCGGCTCATTATCATCAACTCGCCGGAGAATCCAACTGGCGCGGTGCTTTCTCACAATGATGTCCGCGAATTGTATAAAATTGCGGAAGAGTACGACTGTTTTATCTTAAGCGACGAAGTCTACCGAAGGCTTGCCGAGACAGACATTCCATCTCCCTCTTCGTTTGATCGCTGTCAAAAACGCACTATCATTTTGTATAGTTTTTCGAAAACCTACGCCATGTCGGGCTGGCGGCTGGGTTTCGCGATTGGTCCGGAAGAAGTTGCGTCGAAAATCGGACTTATGCTCGAAACAATTATTTCATGTCTGCCCGCGTTTATTCAACGTGGCGGCATCGCGGCCCTCCGATTGCCGAAACGGATTTTGGAAGAGCGGAAAAAAGAGTTGGCGCGGAGGAAAAAAGCCATTGTTTACGGTCTTAACTCCTTGCCCGGCGTCTCTTGCGGAGAACCAGAAGGGGCCTTTTATGTGTTCGCGAATATAAGGGGTACGGGGCTTTCGAGCGTGGCGTTTCGCGATTACATTTTAGAAAAGGCCGGCGTCGCGCTGCTTCAAGGCACGGCATTTGGAAACTTTGGCGAAGGCTTCGTGCGTTTGAGTTTTGCCTCGACTCCGGTTCCAGTTATTAACAAAGCGATCGCGGCGATGAAAAAGGTTTTAAATGAAAAATAATCTATGAAATGTCGAGTCTGCGACAGCGCCAATCTCCAAATGTTTTTAGATCTCGGAAGTCAGCCTCACGGCGACAGTTTTATTTTGCCGAAAAATTTAAAGAAAAGAGAGCCGCATTACCCACTTCGAGCGTTTTTTTGCAGAGACTGTACGACGGTGCAGATTGACTACACGGTGCCGAAGGAAGTGATGTTTGAAAATTACGCCTATGTGTCGGGAACGACTCGGACGCTCCGCGCGCACTTTGAAGAAAGCACGGAGCGGTTGATTAAAAAGTTAAAACTCAAGAAAGGCAATTTAGTAGTGGATATCGGTTCGAATGATGGCACGTGGCTTCTATGCTGGCAGGGTACGGGGATTAAGACGCTTGGCGTTGATGGCGCGAAAAATTTGGCGAAAATCGCTAACGCCAAAGGTTTGGAAACGTGGCCGGTTTTTTTCGATAAAAAAGTTGCGGAGAAAATCATCAAAAAGAAAGGCCATGCGGATTTGGTAACCGCGGCTGGCGTGTTTTTCCATTTGGAAGAGTTGCATTCCGTGACCGAAGGCATCGCGAAATTGATTGGGGATAAAGGTGTTTTGTGCGTGCAGGCGATTTATCTAGGCGAGATGGTAAAAATCAATGCTTTCGATCAGATTTATCATGAGCATTTAACCTATTGGACGCTCCACTCGATTTCACGGCTTTTAGAACTCTATGATCTCGAAGTTTTCTCGGTGGAATTTTTTCCCATTCACGGCGGCACGATTGAGTATTTGATTGCCAAGAAGGGGATACGTCCAGTTGATTCTTCAGTGGCTGCGATGCGAGTGGCGGAAAAGAAACGCAAGCTCGGAGAACTCGGAACCTACAAAAAGTTTGGCGATCAGGTTTGGAAAATCAAAAAAGAACTTCTGCCAATTTTGAAGAAATACAAAGCGGTGGGCAAAAAAGTGTTCGCGCTCGGCGCGCCGATTAAAGGTTCGACATTGCTTAATTCATTTGGCATTGGCACGGATCTCATCGAATGCGCCGTCGAAGTCAACCCGCTTAAAATCGGCACCTATATTCCCGGGGTGCGAATTCCAATTAAAGATGAAAAGACAACTCCCGCGCCAGACGCGTATCTCGTGTTGCCGTGGAATTTTCTGCCCGAGCTTTTGCGGAAAATGAAAGACTATATCCAAAACGGCGGTGTGTTTATCGTGCCGGTGCCGAAACCGATGGTTATTGATAAAAATAATTACGCGTTGTTTGTGGGTAAATAAAAACCGCCAGATCTTTCGATGCTGGCGGTGAGGTTCAGTCTTTTCCCAACCTCCTACAAGTAATTTTCAAGGAGGTATTCTGCGGTGGTCTCGTGTGGCCACGGCAGTGTGATTGGTCCGCCTTCAAGCGGAGCGAAGACGTATTCCGTGGCGCCCCAAGTATTTAAAATGGGGCAGTCGTCGGCATAGCGCAGTGTCTTGTCCGCTCCAATACGAACCGACACACAAAACTCTGGCGACCGGCCTTCGGTGCTTTCGAATTTCTCATTGCCCGAACAAACAATCCAATGAAGCGCCTTGGCGATTTTTCCCACGGTTGTTTCATCAAACGGCTCGATTGTTTCTCGAAAATAAATGACGCACTCTCCAGCGCGTGCCCCGGCGGCATTGATGTCGAGATTCTCAATGCGTTTGACCAAGGTCGCCGTTGGTAGTAGGCCAAGATTGAGTGGTTGTATCGCCCGCACTTCCATGAGATGCCAATGAAGATGGCCCAAGTTTTGGCCGGCCATTTGGCCAACGTGGCAGAACAGCGTCATTTCAACATCGTCATTTTGAATTGCCAAGCGGGCAACTTCAAGCGCTTGGAGAATTCCCTCAAAGTCGCCGAGGGTTTGTGTGAAATCAGGCGCTGGACATTTGTCTGGGATGACCAGGCGATGGCGCCGATGCGGTGTGAAGATGTTTGGAAGGAGTTTCCACCCATTGGGGATTCCAGGAAGGGGAATTTCCTCCTGCGGTTTAGTGCAAAACGGGCACTTTTTCGGATTGTATGGAAGCGGCGGTTGCCATGGCCGCGACAGTTTGATGCTATTTCGTGTACCGCCAGCGGTAACGCGATTAAGCCCGCCGGGAAGTTTTTCAAAGATCACTTCAGATTTTTCGGTGTTCACTTTTTTCCTTTCAGGAGTCGAGCCGTTTTTGAAGTTAGCATACAAGTAGCTTCTTGTCAATGTGTTGAGTCAGTGTCAGTGTCGTTCTAACGGTCGCGAGCGTTCCGTTTCTTAAGGTATTCCTTGAGTTCCGCAACTGTGGCGCAGGGAGGAAAGGGGGGAAGATACATCCCACCGGGAGTAACCTTACCCCCACATTTCACAATACGTTCGTATTCCGGGGGGATGTGGTCAACAAGATGTCCAATAATTTTTTCTCCCCCTACGACCGTTTTTGTGGCCATTTTACTCCAGTCGTGATTGAGTGATGCCGCTACAGCGTAGATGTTCTTGTCTATACCAAGTTTCTTCATCGTTGCCACAACATTGAGAACACAGCGTGGCAGATGTTGTGGGACAGCCATGATGCATAGGCGTTCCCATTTATTTTGGTCGGTGAGTCGGAGAAGTTGTTCCGATTCTTCGGCGGTGAAGTAGCAGGCGGGCAAGCGCACCGTGTCTTTTGGGGGGATTGCGGGGTCTCTGTCGATAATCTGCTGCCAAAACTCCACTCCCATCCAAGTTATACCTCTTTCCTGACCTTCTTTGAAGGTAGTGCCGAGTATTCCCACCCTTTTGGTTATTCCACCAAAGTACATGTTTTTGGCGGATGTGATCATGTTTTCAACCACTTCTCCGCCTTCTTGGGTCGGGCCGTAGAGGTACAAGATTTCATAAGGTGGGTTGTGTTTGTCAATGAGAGTTAGAAATCCCAACTCCAACATTTCAAGCGGTGTAGGTGTCCAAACAGAACGGGATTCTTTCATTTCCGGGCCTTTCTTTGATTGCTTCTGTTGCAGGAGCTTATCGAACTGTATAATACATTAACAATCTAACAATAGCAAGGTCTCCCTTTAGCTAGTTGAAACTGTTACCAAGGGCTCCACGGTTAGACAATAAATGGGTTACCGTAGTCAGATCATGACTATGGCAACAAAACATGAAGTAATTAAGGATGTCTTGAAGGAATACCTTCG
>Ga0209541_10000689_pt1 | contig 66688 bp, 67 predicted proteins | sample RifCSPlowO2_01_FD_184027 | JGI IMG/M metagenome (GOLD analysis project Ga0209541, IMG submission 184027) | Groundwater microbial communities from Rifle, Colorado - Rifle CSP2_plank lowO2_0.1 (SPAdes) (version 2) | ecosystem: Environmental > Aquatic > Deep subsurface > Groundwater | place...
GGCACGGTGGTGGTTCGACCAGGCACTGGCGGCGGAGTGAGTGGTAGTGTGAAATTCCGTTAACTATCCTTTAGAAATTGAAAATTATTGTGGTATTCTGGTAGGTAATGGTCAGAAGGACGATTAAAGCTATCACTGGAAAAATCGGTGGCTTACACGAGGCCGCTTTTTGGTTGGCTTCATTTTCTATTTTCTCTCAGATTTTAGCTTTTGTAAGAGACCGACTGCTAGCATACCACTTTGGCGCCGGTCACGCCCTAGACCTTTACTACGCTTCCTTTGAAGTACCTGATCTTATTTTCGCTACGGCCGCTTCTCTTGTTTCTGCTTCAATCTTGGTGCCTTTCTTTAGCAAATGGGGACACAGTTCCGAAGGAGATTTGAAAAGATATGTTAATTCCATATTTACTTCTTTCTTTTTGTTTATTTCTGTCTGCTCAATCTTAGCTTGGATTCTCATGCCATTTTTAGTGCCTCTCTTCTTTAAAAGTTTGGGCGTAGAAGCTATGGCAAAAGTTGTAACTTTTTCCAGGATCCTTCTCTTATCGCCATTTTTTCTGGGGCTTTCTAATTTTTTTGGTAGTATCGTCCAGTACGAAAAAAGATTTTTACTCTACTCTCTAAGTCCTTTACTTTATAATCTCGGGATTATTTTGGGCGCTTTTTTTGGAGCTTCCAAATTTGGAGTTACTGCGGTTATCATCGGGGTTACAGTCGGTGCTTTTATGCATATGTTAATCCAGGTAATTTGGGCTTATCGATCTGGCAACGGTCCTAAGTTCATTAAAAATGTCGATTTAAGTGAAGTCAAAAAAACTTTTACACTTTCGGTGCCGAGGACTATTTCTTTGTCAGCTTCTTCATTGGTAGGATTGTTTTTTGTGGCCATCGCTTCCAAACTTCCAACCGGCTCCATTGCTGTTTATAGTTTTTCTTTTAACCTGCAGTCAGTGCCTCTGGTTATTATAGGAGCCAGTTATTCGCTGGCGGCTTTCCCGACTTTGGCAGGGCATTATATAAAAAAAGAAATATCAGAAATTGGAGAATGTCTGAGCTCTGGATTGCGGCATATTATTTTTTGGTCTCTGCCCGTAGCTTCTTTGTTTATTGTCCTCCGAGCTCATATTGTCAGGGTTATTTTGGGTAGTGGGGCCTTTGATTGGTCTGATACTAGAATAACAGCGGCGACACTGGCCCTGTTTGTCTTGTCGGTCGTTTTTCAAAGCATTCAACTTTTTTTGACCAGAGCCCATTATGCTTTCGGTAAAACTCGTTTGCCGCTCATCATAAATTTGGGCAACGCTTTCTTGACAGTTTCTTTGGCTGTAATTTTTGCCAAATATTTTTCTCCGCAAGGAATCTTTTTTTCATTTGTGGCAAAAGTTTTAAAAGTGGAAGGACTTGAAAGAATCGGCGTCTTGGGTTTGCCCATAGCGTTTTCCATTGGAGCTTTGATTTCGGCAGTGCTTCTCTGGTTCTTTTTGGATAGGGAAGTACGGCAACCCATCACTTCTTCTGTTGTCATTTCCTTTAGGGATTCTGCAATCTCTGCTCTTTGTATTGGGGTGGCTACTAGCATTTCTTTGCATTTGTTTGATGGGATATTTAAACTTGACTCCGTTTTGGGAGTATTTTCACACGCTTTTGTTTCCGGTACCATCGGTATTACCTTAGGGATTATTATTTTAATACTCATTAAAAATAGGGAAATGGGAGAGATAATTTCAAAATTCCAATCTCACCCCTAGCCAAAAACTCTCTCTTGTTGTAATAGGTGGTAGGGTGCTATCTTAAGTATTATGAACAATATTAGAAATTTCGGGATTATAGCGCATATTGACCATGGTAAGTCTACTTTGGCAGACAGGATGCTTGAATTGACCCATACTATTGAATCTCGCAAAATGAAGGACCAAGTGCTGGACAACATGGAATTAGAAAGAGAGAGAGGCATTACTATAAAAATGCAACCCGTAAGAATGCTCTGGCATTCTGAAGGTCCTGAGGCTAATGCCGAAGGGCAGGTAAGGATTCCTTATATTTTAAATTTAATCGACACTCCTGGCCATATAGATTTTTCTTATGAAGTGTCGCGGGCTCTTTCGGCGGTGGAAGGAGTAATCCTTTTGGTTGACGCCACTCAGGGTGTAGAAGCTCAAACTATTTCCGTGTTGGCTATGGCAAAAGACCAGGGACTCATTATCTTGCCGGTTTTAAGCAAAATAGATTCACCTCTTGCCAGGATTTCTGAAGTGAAAGCGGAAATAGTTTCTCTTATCGGGTGCAAAGAAGAAGAAATTATTGAAACTTCCGGTAAAACGGGAGAAGGGGTAGAAAATCTTTTAATGGCTATTGTAGAAAAAGTACCGCCTCCCAAAAATTTAGATAAAGAAGCATTGCAGGCTCTTGTTTTTGACTTCAAATACTCAACCCACAAAGGCATTATCGTTTTTGTGAGAGTAATGCAAGGCGAAGTTTCTGCCAGAGAAAATCTTATTTTTAGAGTGGCCAAAGAAAAATTTATCTCCTTGGAAACAGGAGTTTTTAAACCGGACCAGAGTCCAAAAGAATCTCTGAAAGCGGGAGAAATAGGATATATTACGACAGGTATCAAAACACCGGGCATTGTCTCTGTTGGCGATACCATAGGCAAAGAAAAAGAAAATGGAGAAGCTTTGCACGGGTATGCGATACCAAATCCGGTTGTTTGGGCCTCCATTTTCCCCGAAGATCAGGGCGATTTGCTTCTGCTCCGTCAATCTTTAGCCAAGCTTAAACTGACCGATTCCTCTCTCTATTATGAAGAAGAGTCATCGGGCGTTTTAGGCAAAGGCTTTCGGTGTGGTTTTTTAGGGATGCTCCATTTGGAGATAATTACGGAAAGATTAAAAAGGGAGTTTAATCTTTATTTGGTTATCACTCAGCCGTCTATTACATACAATGTGGAATACAAAAATCATAAGATCGAGAAAATATTTTCTCCGGCGTTTTTTCCCGAGGACGGCCTCATAGAGAAAGTAGAAGAGCCCTGGGTTAATGCTCTCATAATAACCCCGGCTCAGTATATCGGAAATCTACTGCCTCTACTCTACGAGCATGAAGCCGAGATTACCTTTACCGAAAATTTCGGAGGGGACCCCACTTCGCTAAAGCTTCGAGGGACAAGTAAAACAAATATACATGCTCTGATGCCGCTGCGGGAACTTATGCGTGGTTTTTTTGATAAACTCAAAAGTGTTTCGCAAGGATATGCTTCTCTTTCTTATGAAAAAGGGGAGGTGAGACAGGCGGACGTGACCAAACTCTCTATTTTAATCGGCGGGGAAGAAGAGCCGGCACTCTCCAGGGTTGTCTCTAAAAGGATTGTAGAAAGAGAAGCGGAAAACATAGTGGATAAGCTTAAAAATCTATTACCTCGCCAAATGTTTGAAATAAAAATTCAGGCCAAAGCCCAAGGCAGAATCATCGCTTCGCGCACTTTGTCGGCTTTTAGGAAAGACGTCACCCAGCATATGTATGGTGGCGATATCACCCGCAAAATGAAGCTTAGGGAAAAGCAGAAAAAAGGAAAGAAAAAAATGAGGGAGAGGGGCAAAATAAGGATTCCCCAAGATGTCTTTATAAAGATAATGAAACCGGACTAATGCAGAAGCAAATTTTGCAAAAATGTTTCCGAGATTTATCTGCAGGAAACCAATTTTTGCAAAATTTGCTTAATACAAAACTTTCAGAAAATTTGACTGTTCCTCCCTAAAGGGTTCCCACACAGATCAAATTTTCTGAAAGTTTTTGGTTTAAAATGGCATATACATAAGGACCATACCGAGGATTAGGAAAATGGCTATTATAAACCAGGCTACTTTTATTATTTTTCGGGCTTTTGGACTCCAGAGCATTTTATTTGTTTCTAATCTTGTTTATAGGATTATTTTGAAATTTGTATTAATATAATAGCATGCGTGGCATAAAAACCAAGAAAAGCGGCAAGTGGAAAAAAGTAGGTATTTTTTTAATTCTACTTATTTTGCTTGTTGTCCTTTTAAATTCAGCTAGAAAAGTCTATGACAAAAAGAAGGAAGCCCAAGATACTTTGGTCCGCATGCAAGGAGAGGTGGCTAAACTTGAAAATAGGAATGAGGTTTTAAAGCAATCAATAAAAAACATAAATACCAGAGAAGGTCTTGAATTTGAACTACGCCAGAAATTGAATGTAGCCCAGATAGGGGAGAGTGTGGCTGTTATTGTTGATGAGCCGCAATCCACTTCCACTCCAATAGCTCAAATCTCAGATTGGCAAAAACTAAAAAATCTTTTTTTGGATTTGTTTAAATGATTTTTTAAAAGGCTATTGACACCACATTCGCTTATTTGTTTTTAGTATTATAAACTACAATCATGAAAATGAAAGGAGAAGGAGGTGATTTTGGGGGTTTAGGAAAAATTATCAAAAGCCAAATAAAGGAAGAAGGTAAAAGATCTGAAGCAAGAAGGTTGGAAACTGAAGCGGAAAAACTAGCCCACCTAGAAAAATCTGAAAGTGAAATCCGCGACGCGTTTTTAAACGAATTGAAAATATTGCTTAGGGAGAAACTAGGAAACGATAAAGAGAAGTGGATAAGAAATGCAACTGGGGGATATGCCAAAGAGAAAATTAAAAGATTAGCTGAAATTGATGACGCAAAAAATCTTGCTCTGGATGTTAAATTTTCAGAGAATCCTAAAATACCAGGAGAATATTTGATAGCTTTGGATCTGGGTGTACGTGTGCCGACAAAAGACGGTAGCGAGGGGTTTGGAGAGGATGTTTTTGATCCTTCTGGAAATATCGAGGAACGGATATTTGAGATTTTAAAGCAAGATAATCGATTTAATCCAGAGCTTCTCGAAAAGGTAAAAAATAATCTACATAGGCAAGCGCTCCTAGAATATTTAGCACAGTCATTGGACAGTACCTATCTCCAGTCTATGATAGCTGGAAATCCACAATTGGCAGATGAAATACACGGAAAAATCGCGGCTGTCCGTAGGGAGTTATTGAAATATCCCGAACAACAAAAACGTCCTTTCTGAACAGTATTTTTTGTGGGACGAAAATTAAATTCCCAAAACCTTTAGATCCTATTATAGTGCGGAATGCGAGAATCGGACTCGCGTCTGATGCTTGGGAAGCACCCATTTTACCACTAAACTAATTCCGCTCTTTTGCTAATAAAGAGAGCGTTTTTAATATTACACTTTTATCGCTAGAATCAAATACAGTGTAGCCTTTTTGTTCAATCGTGCCTCTTATCTCGTCTGATTTTTTCCAGTCTTTATCTGCTCTGACATTGTCTCTTTCTTCTTGCAGTTTTGATATTTCATCGGGTATATCTCTCAATTGTTCGGCCAAAACTTTTATGTTCAAGCCTAAAATTTTATCCATCTTGTTTACCACAGCTCCACCAGATACTTTTTGAAGTATGGCTATTACAATAGGGGTATTGAGGTCATCAGCTATTGCTTCTTCAAATTGTTTGACATCAGAATCATTAAGAGCACCCTCTACATATTCAGTTTCTACCCAATCACTATATTTAACTATAATTTTTTCAAAAGCAGTTTGGGCGCCGAAGACACTTTCCCAGGTAAAATTAGCGGGAGAGCGGTAATGAGAGGTTAAAAGCCAATATCTAAAAGATAACGGATGAACCCCCCTTTCTTTCAAGTCAGAGATGGTAAAAATATTACCCAAAGATTTTGACATTTTTTCTCCTTCGACAGTTAGGAACTCATTGTGAAGCCAAAAATTTGCAAGAGGAACGCTGAAAGCACATTCAGACTGGGCAATTTCGTTATTGTGATGCACGGGTATATGGTCAATACCGCCGGTATGAATATCAAATGGCTGGCCCAGATATTTTCTGCTCATGGCCGAGCATTCTATATGCCAGCCCGGGAAGCCTGTTCCCCAAGGCGACGGCCATTCTTGAAGGCGCTTTTCTTCTGGTTTTGAAAATTTCCATAAGGCAAAGTCAGTGGGATTCTTTTTTTCATTGTTTATTTCTACTCTGGCACCTTCTTTTTGTTCTTTTAAATTTATATTGCCGAGCTTCCCATAATCTTTAAACTTACTGGTATCAAAATATATGCCGTCGGAAATTTTGTAGGCGAAACCTTTTTCTTCAAGAATTTTTATTATTTCTATCTGCTCCACAATGTGCTCGGTGGCTCTGGGAAATTTTGTATCTTTAATCTCTATATTCAAATCCGCCAAGTCTTTATAAAAAGCCTCTTCATAAAATTTCGTAATTTCCCCTGCGGTTTTTCCTTCTTTTTTTGCGGTCTGTTCAATTTTATCTTCTCCGCTATCTTGGTTGCTCGTAAGATGGCCGACGTCTGTGATATTGATTACTTGTTTTACTTTAAGGCCGGAGTATTCAAGAGACCTCCTCAAAACATCAGCGAAGACATAAGCGCGCATATTTCCAATATGGGGGAAAAAATATACCGTCGGGCCACAAGAATAAATACCAACTTCTTCTTTTTTTATAGGTACGAATTTTTCTTTTTTTCGAGTCAGGGTGTTGTTTAGGTAAATATCCATAGTCACATCCATTTTTTAAGCTTGGCGAAAATAATGCTTATAGACATTACGACAGCCATTAAGCTCAGAATAATCCAAAAAGCGTTAGGATTGTCAATAAGAGGGAAAGAATGGACACTCAAACCAAAAATTTGTCCAATGATGGTTAAAGGCAAAAGAATAGAGCCTATAACCGCAAGATTTTTTACTATCTCATTTTGTTTGGTTGAAAGCATTGAATTGTTTGTCTCCCGCAACTCTGCCAATAAATCTATTTGATCATTCACTATTTTCATAACTTGACGCCACTCTTTAATGAGGGTTTTGGCTTGATCGCCAAACTCTTTGTCAAATTTTTCGGTGCCGACATCTCTGACAAACTCAAATATATTGCCGTGAGCCTCAACTACTCTTTTAAAATTTAAAAGGTTTCTTCCGGCATTTGAGATAGTAAAGACCATTTCTTTCTCCTTACCTTCAAAAATGCTTTTTTCTATCTCTTCTATCCAATTTCCCGTATAAGCAAGTTTATCCGCCATTGATTTATAAATTTCTTTCATTATCCCAAAAAATAAATGAAAATTTTCATCTCTATTTAATATTTCATTCACTTCAATCTGTTTGGCGAAATGATGTAGAGCATCAATAGAATCATATCTTCCGGTCACTACGCTATTTTTTGATATTATAAAATCTACTTCTTGGATACTGCTGGTTGAATGGGAATGTTTAAAAGCCGGTATATGTAAAACAATGTGAATTATTTTGTCTTTATCCCGAGCATATTGAGTGGGTGTCGGCGCTAAAAAATCTTTGGCGACAACAGGATCTATATTTTGAGTTAATACCAGAGAATCAATCTCTTCTTTAGTAGGGGAGTTTAAGTCAATCCAATTTTGGTTCATAAATGAACGGGTCGTGATCATTTTTTGTTTTTGATAATAATTAAGATTATGATATATTATTATAACAGAAAATGAATAAGGAAAGATACACCCAAGCCTTAATATTGGTGTTAATTGCGGCAGTTTTGTTTACTGCCGGTTTTTATGTCGGCAAAGGTAATAGTTCTTTAAAAAATGCACCAATGGGACTTTTAAATGCCACTTCTACCGAAAGTGTAGATTTGGGAGCATTTTGGAAAGCTTGGAATTTGCTCGATCAAAAATTTTCTCCTGGAAGCTCTACCACTCCGTTGATAAGTAACCAAAATAAAATATGGGGAGCTATCCAGGGTTTGGCGAATTCTTATGGAGATCCTTATACTGTGTTTTTCCCTCCGGTAGAGTCCAAAAGTTTTGAAGAAGAAATAACCGGCTCTTTTGGCGGTGTTGGCATGGAAATAGGAATACAAGACGGAGTTCTTACTGTCGTAGCTCCTCTTAAAGGTACTCCCGCAGAAGCGGCTGGTATAAAAGCCGGAGACAAAATAATATCTATTGGAGACAAATCTACTTTGAATATCTCAACCGATGAAGCCATAGGTCTTATAAGAGGTGAAGTCGGCACTTCAGTTGTGGTGACTTTTGGAAGAGTGGGAGTAAAAGAGTCTATTACCAAAACTCTGGTCAGAGCCAATATAGAAATACCGACGGTTGATACAAAAATTTTACCGGGAGGAGTATTTGTTATAAGTCTTTATAGTTTTTCGGCTAATTCTCCAAATCTATTTCGCGGCGCTTTACGGGAATTTGTACAGTCGGGTGCCGACAAGTTGGTGCTGGATTTGCGCAACAATCCGGGAGGTTACTTGGAGGCGGCTCTTGACATGGCAAGTTGGTTTTTATCTACCGGCAAGGTGGTTGTCACTGAAAATTTTGGAGATAAGATATCGCCTGAAGTATACAGGAGCAAGGGCTATGATATTTTTACGGATAAATTAAAATTTGCCATTCTTGTAAACGAAGGCTCTGCTTCGGCTTCTGAAATATTGGCTGGCGCTATGCAAGATCATAAAAAGGCCATACTTATCGGAAACAAAACTTTTGGCAAAGGTTCGGTCCAAGAGCTTATCCCTGTTACCTCTGATACCTCTCTTAAAATAACGGTAGCCCACTGGTTTACTCCCAGCGGCAAATCAATCTCAAATAGCGGTCTTACTCCGGATATTGAAGTCAAGCTTATTGTCGGCAACACTAAAGATGGCGTAGACCCACAGATGGATGCTGCGGTTAAATATTTAACGAAATGAAAGTCATACTTAAAGAAAATATAAAGGGAGTGGGCAGTAAATATGAAGTTAGAGATGTGGCTGATGGCTATGCCAATAACTTTTTAATACCCAGAAAACTGGCTGAGTATGCCACTCCTCTAGCCGCCAGAAAAGCAGAGATTTTAAAATCCACAATTCTGGCCGAAAAACAAATCAGAGAAAAACTGACAGAGAAGCAAATTGAAATACTGAAAAGTGTAAAAATCATTTTGAAGAAAAGGGGCAATGATAAAGGGCATTTGTTTGAAAAGATTCATCCTGCAGAAATATCGCAGAGCTTAAAAGAGCAAGCAAAAATCGAAATCGATCCGGAGTTTTTAACGATTGGAAAACCTATTAAGGAGATAGGGGAGCACATGGTTGGGGTTCAAATAGGCAAAAATAAAGGAGAATTTAAAGTGATTATTGAAATAGATAAATAAAAAACAAACTGCTAAATTTCGCCCGCTTCACCCTGTCCGCACTAGCGGACGGGACCCCCACGGCTCAAAATTTAGCAGTTTGTTTTTCTTGAGAAATTCGTCGTGATCGTAAGTTTTGCAAAGACTTGCGGAGGCTGACGAGCCGAGCAGGAACAAATTTTCAGCAGAAAATTATGTGTGCTTTTTAAAACTTATGACAAGAAAGAATTTTGAACTTAAACTACGCTAGCAATTTTTTTGATGATAGTCTTGCTGTCAAAATGGACTTTTCTTTTGGAATTCATACTAACCTTGCCGTCTTTAAGAGCAAAAAGAGTATAATCTTTACCCATGCCTACATTTGCCCCAGGCATTATTTGAGAACCTCTCTGGCGCACTAAAATAGAGCCCGCTCTCACAACGCTTCCATCTGAGAGTTTGATTCCTAGATATTTAGGATTTGAATCTCTACCATTTTTTGTTGTGCCGGCGGCTTTTTTATGTGCCATATCAGTTAATTTTAATTGTTTGTTATAATGTTCCTAACGCTTGAAGTATAAGACAAAGCCAGATAATATGCAATATATTAGCTTCTAAACAATTTTTCATGGTTGAACCGTCAAATATAGAGGAATACGTGAAGAAAGAGGATTTTGACCCTTCGACAAGCTCAGGGCAAGTGAGAAAAGAAGGGGATTGGAAGGATAAATTAAAGAACTTTATTGAGAGTAAATATTTTGTTTTAGTTGTTATTATTTTGCTCTCAATAATAGCTTATTCTCTAGGCAGAATCTCTGGCCTTGAAAATAAAAGGCCAGAAGTCAAGATTATTTCAGAAAATCTTGGGGAAGTGAAAGGAGTGAGTTCTGCTGAGCAAGCTCCTTCGACAACAAATTCTTCCGAAGTTGTGGTTGGGTCAAAAAATAGCAACAAGTATCACTATCCTTGGTGCGCTGGAGCCAAACAGATTTCCCCTCAAAATCTTATTACTTTTAATTCAATCGGGGGAGCTCGGGCTGCGGGCTATACCCCTGCCAGCAACTGCAAAGGCTTAAAATGAAAAAATAGACTTAGCTATCCACAGATGTGTCAGTAAAAAAAGACGGCTTTTTGATACAATAATTATATGAATAATAAGAGCAATCTGTTGCCATGGGTCGGAGGTCTGGTGGTCGTAGTTGGATTGTTAATTGCTTTTGTTTGGTACCCGAAGGACTTCGCTCCCTCCACTTCGGCGCCTCTTGAGAGACCTCAGTCTATTATCGGATATACCAAAGAGAATGCTCTGCCCGCCAACTTTCCGCCCGAATTAGTGCTTGACACGAATGTTAGTTTTGAAGTGGCACAATTTTCCGATGAGGATTCCGGGAGCGCGAACGGGGCGGTAGTGGTGTGGCGCTCGTCTTCCTCGTCGGAGGCGCTTTTCGCCGCCTACAAAGATTATTTTTCCAAGCATCAGTGGACAATAACGCATGAAGACACGGGAATGCCCATCGCTTGGTTGCTCGTGGCTACGCGCGATTCTGCAAAAGCGGTTGTGAGTATCTCCTCGGATGTCGCCGGGGCGCGAGTAACAGCGGAGTACTATGCTAACCAATAAAATCATGGAATTCTTCAGAGAACTATCACAGAGGGAAGGGGGAATGAGCATGTCTGTTGTATTTCCTCAATTATCGAAGGTGACACGGAGCGCCATGGTCGGCATTTTCGTTGCCGCGGGGGGGATAGCGTTTTTCGCTATACCTCACTCCGCGTATGCCCAAACAGAGATGAGCTTCATCGACATTTCAGCGGAAGTGAGTGAAAACGGCGCTTGTGGCAGGGCCGCAAATGGCCCTCAATCCGCACGTTGGACTAGATCCGGCGGGTATCGCCAAGTGGAATCTCCTTGGGAAGCGAGCGGTGAAGGCGGGTTTGACTGCATGAAGGTCGCGGCATTTGGGGATGGGACTTACCTCAGGGATAGCGATGTTCGTTTTGGTATTTCGACGCGTGATTACGGGTGCGGTGCTGGCGATGCCCCCCAGAACACGGTATGGACGAACTGGGCGAGCCAGGGTGGCGGATGGTCCCCTGCTCAGTACAGCAACTCGGATCCCGACTGCGTCAAGCTGTTTATCCAGGTGGTGTCGCGCCCGGGGTATAATCTGGGGCCGTTCAGGGTCGGCTCGGAGAGAGGCGACCCCCCTATTTATAATGGCGGTTTAAATTGTAGTTGGACAGGAACGCAGATATTTAGTCCTTGGACCGATAACGGCTCCGGGGGAGGGTGGACTGGATGGGGCGGGGGATCGGATTTTTATAGCGAACCGGGCTGTGGGAGAATATATTTAGAGACCAAAGCTGCGGCGCTTCCACCTCCACCCGTCAACCCCCCCACCGTTACGAGCGTAACGATAAGTCCCAATCCCGTGGATGCTAACGGGGTGACCACATATACTATTTCGGCAGATGTGAGAGACCTCGACGGATGGTCTAGTATTAGTTCAGTGTACGCCATGATCAATATGCAGGGGGTGAACGCGACTCAGTACCGTGGATATATCGGATGGTCCACGCCAGCGCAGAACTTCCCGTACTGGGGAGGCCTGCAATCAGGACTCATTTCTGGGGGTTCCGGTAGTTGCGCTCTCTATGCGGGAGGAAACGGGAATCAATATATCAATGTGGTTGGATGCGGCACATCATCGTCTGGAGACCCTTTGGTTCGCAGGGTAAATTTCACCGTGACATTTAACACGAATTTTACAACGCCGACAACTAATAATACGCTTTCTGGCTGGGCGCGGGATTCGACAAACCTTGAGCACGGCTGGTTGCCGTTCGGGGTGTTTAATTTGGCGTTACCTCCGACTCCCGACTTAATCGCTTCAACACCCACTCAAAATACTGCAACTATTGGTACACCTCAAACATTCACTTCAACAATCACGAACGGTGGTACTGCTGCCACCGGGGCGACTTTCCAAAATTCATTGCAGGTAGCGACAGGGGCAGGCGGCTCAGGAGCGGTATCTCCTCTCACAGCATCAACTCCGTCTCCAATGTCGGCACTTACTGCCGGTGGATCATTGCCCGCGACTGCTTCTTATACATTCACTGGCGCTGCTGGGACACGTTCTGTCAGATTTTGCGCAGATAATAATACTTCCATGGTTGGCACAATTGTCGAATCAAACGAAGGCAATAATTGTAGCGGTTGGGGGGATGTGGTGGTTAGCTCGGTCTCCGCCATCTCAGTCAATCTCACTGCCAATCCAGTTGGGCCACTAACCGCACCAGGAGCAACCACTCTTTCCTGGACAACCACAGGTAGTCCAAGTAGTTGTGATGCTTCTGGTTCTTGGAGTGGTACCAAAACAGCCAGTGGTGGATCTGAACTTCGTTCAGCTATTCCAGCAAGCACACAAGTTTTCAATATTACATGTTCTAAAGTGGGAACAACGGATGCGACCGGCACAGTAACAGTGGTGGTTAATCCTGCAGCAGCTCCCGCTACGGTAAGCATAAGCGCCAATCAAACCACTATTCCTTACAACACTTCTACAACTTTGAATTGGTCATATTCAAACGCCACTTCTTGTACCATTACTCTTCCTGCCACTATTGGAAGTTATCCAAACGGTTCGGGCAGTATCTCTACTGGTAATTTAACGACCAGTAGGATATACACTATTTCTTGCGACCCCAGCGGAGCAAATTCTACCAAAAATGTTACTGTCAATGTCCTAGCTCAAACTTTCGGCTTAGATGTCATAAAGTCAGGGCAGGGAAGGGTGACCGGAACTCCCAATCCTGCACAAACAAATATAAATTGTGGTGGCACTTGTAGCGCAACTTACACCGATGGCACTACTATCAATCTCACCGCTACCCCGAATCAAAGCAGAATATTTACAGGTTGGGGAGGTGGCTGCGCTTCGTTTGGCAGGAATCCAGTCTGCAGTTTAATAATGAATTCTCCTAAGAGTGTTATTGCCAACTTCATCGCCGATCCAAATTACGGAGAGTTTTAAGGATAAAAAATAGCTTAAAAATATCTAAAAAACGCCCCAATACAGGCGTTTTTTAGTGTGTAAATTTCACCACACTTTGCTATTGACAGCAAAGGTAGAAAATGCTATACTAGTCGTAAGTCCAGTAAATGCTGGATTTTGTCTTTTATAGGGTTTTGTTGCGTTAAAGCAGAGCAAAAATCATTGGTTCGCGCTTTGATTCTTTCGTAGCAGACCCCCAATTATTACTTTCATTTTAAGATTTTCCATTTTTGTAAAAAGGATGGGGGAAGGTGATGAATGGGATTAAAATTAAACAATAGGCTTATTTTCCAGATTACTACTTTAGGGTTGATAATGCTCGCCTCAAACATTACTGGTTTTGGTGGAGCATCATTTATACCCTCTGTGACATCAGAAGTTGTAGAAATTAAGGAAGTTCCTCCAAGTGAAGATAAAAAAGTTTCAATCGAAAGAACAATAACGGTAGAGGAATATATAGGGAATTATTTTTCTGATATTCCGGTAATGATTGAGATTGCCAAATGCGAGTCACGTTTTCGTCAGCATGATGGAAATGGAGAAGTGCTCCATGGTGAAGCAAATCCTCTCGATAGAGGGGTAATGCAGATCAATGAATTCTATCACAACGAAAATTCAAGCAAACTTGGTTATGATATTCTTACCTTAGAAGGGAATACCGCTTATGCCAGAGTTCTTTTTGAGAAATATGGAGTCAAACCATGGAAGTCTTCTTCCAAATGTTGGGGAAGAACCATTGCTTACTCTGAATATAAAGATTTAGCGATTAATTAAAAGTAAAAAACGAAAACCCCATTCCGATGTTTGTCGGAAGGGGATTTTCGTTTGCGCGTTTGTATATGTAAATTAGCTGGTTATCTTTATGGGGGGATAATATGATAGGAACGTCGCACAATATATCTTTGGTCACCTATATTAATAACTGCACAGCAGATATGAGTAGTTTAAGTGGGCGCCCTGTCTTTGTTGTAAAAACACACTTCTCCCCTATTATATAAAAAACCGACAGGTCTATTTTATTTTAGCTACCAAATCTTTTATAATATCAAAAAAGAAGCTCCAGACCTTAATTATGATATATTTGTATTTTGACCAACCTTCGATTCCCAGTTTATAAAATTGGTCTAAAAGCTCTTTAAACCTTCCTTGGGTCAAAAAACCGACCACATCTATGTCATAAACGTACTTCAGAAGCACTAGAGCGGCAACTACAACTAAAACTATCTGTATAAATCCCCTATTTTTTAAATTTTTATCTTTCATATGATTTAACGAAATCATGTCGCACGCTACGTCCATTAAAGTGCGACCTTATTTTACCACGATAGTTTAGAAACAAAACTAAAGCGCGGGTAGATAAAGTATTGGATTCAAATAAGCGTTAATGTCGGATACTGGAATGCTGACATTTTTACAATTGGTACTCGAAGAGTATTTTTGGATTTCAACGCCCTGGCTGGCGTAGATGGTTAAATGTAAATGTGGGCCGGTGGCATAACCAGTCTGTCCGCTGTAACCTATAACTTCTCCAGTTGCTACACTCTGTCCTGGTGACACTTTTATTAAATCAAGATGCCCATAAAGAGAAGACAATCCGTTTGAATGTTTGATAAGTACCCATTTTCCATACGAGTAACACCCTTTTTGCTGGTCAGTGTTGCCGATACCTTGCACTACTCCAGAAAGAACTGCTTTGACCGGTGTACCGCGACTGGCTCGAAAATCGATTCCATTATGAGTACCAGAAGAGTAAAGCGTTTTTGCTGCGATAGTTTTACCAAAATATTGAGTGATAAATATATTATCTAGTGGCCATGAAAAAATACCCTTGCCTGAAGAAGGAAAACTATTCGGGTCGATAGCTATTTTAAGCTGGGATTCAAATTGAAAAAGCTCTTTTTCAAATCTATCTTTTTCTGCTTGTCTTTCAGTCAGTATTTTCTTATATTCGGTTTCCTTGTTTTTGGTGGTCGAGAGCAAAGTGCTTTTTTCCTTTTTATTTATTACCAATATTTGATTTTGGTCCCCTAACTCTGATTTTAAAGAAACCAACTTCTTCTTTTCTCCTTCAGTAGCCACTTTTTTATTGGACAGTTCTTCTTTATAGGTCGTGAGCTCTTTTGATTGATCTCTCACTTTTTGCTGAAATTGACTGATTGATTCATATTCATCAAAAACATCAGCCAAACTTTTATTGGTTAAAAAACTTTCTATGAGTGATTGTTCATCGCTTTGGCGTATATCATTTATGATTTTGGCGATAGCTTCCGTATTGGACGTAATCTTTTCTTCTATATCTCCGATTTCACCACCGAGATTTTGAATTGTCAGGTTTGTCTTTTGTATGCTGGTTTCCGTTTTATTTATCTCAGTACTGACCTTCTTTTGGTTTATATCAAGCACCTTAATGGCGCTTTGCAAGGTTTGGGCCTGCCCGCTTACGGTATCTATCTGTTTTTCATAGGCTTTTATTTCTTCCTCCAACTGCTTAATTTTTTGGTTATGGCTATCGATATTTTGTTTTATCTCATCGACGGATTGAGCAAAAGATATACCTGTCGCGTTGAACGCCAAAAATAAAACCAGAATGATTATTGTTAATTTCTTGAATAGCATTCTTGATTTATTTTAATGCTTCTACTGCCTTTTCTATCCTCTCTTTGCTTTCTTTAACACCTAAAATATCTATTAAAGTAAAAGGGTCTGGCGATTTTTCTCTGCCCGATAGGGTATAACGCAGTGGCCAAAGCACATCCCCTTTCCCCTCTTTTTCTGCTAAATTCCAGATATTTTTTTTAATTTCATTATAATTATTTTCTTCTTTTTTCATAATACTTAATATTTTTTTCATAATACTAATAACCTTTTCTTTACTTTCTTTTTTCCATAAGATTTTGTCATTATCTAAGATTGGCCTTTCAAACAAATAATCGTACTCCCCTGCTTCCAGCATTTCTTTTACTTCTCCCCATTTATGGATTCTGTCTAAAATAATTTTCAAAAGTTTTTCCATAAATATTTTATCTTTTGTTTTCTCACTATCTTTCCATTTTGTTTTTGAATCCGTCAGCTGACGGAGAAAATTTGAAACTTTCTCTTCATCTGGAAGGTTAAGGATGTATTCTCTATTGAGCCAATCCAATTTTTCTATGTTGAATACACCTCCTTTTTTTTGGACCTTTTTTATGTCAAAGATTTTCAGCAATTCTTCCATACTGAAAATTTCTTGATCGGTACCGGGATTCCATCCAACCATAGCTAGAAAATTTATCATTGCTTCAGGTATATAACCAGCATTTCTATAGAAGGAAACCGAGACTTGCTCGCCGTGCTTTCTTTTTGAGAGTTTAGTCCCATCTGGCGCAAGCATAAGTGGTACATGGGCATAAATCGGCCTAGGCGCTCCTATAGCCTCTTGGATGAGGATTTGCCTTGGAGTATTGGAGATACCGTCATCGCCCCTAATAACATGGGTTACACCCATCTCGTAATCGTCTATAACAACTGCTAGGTGATAGATAGGTTCCTCCAAACTTTTAGCTATTACAAAATCTTTGAGTTCTGTCGTATCAAATTCTATATCATCCCTTATCAAATCATTAAATGTTATTTTTTTATTAGGATTTTTGAATCTGATAACTTCAGCTCGTCGTCCTTCTTCCGTTGTTTCTTCTTTTGATAAATAAGCCTTGCCTTCGTTTATGAGTTTTTCTAAATATTTTTTATAAATTTCTGTCCTCTCTGATTGTTTGACCGTAGTAGAAAAATCCGGCTCAATACCGAGCCATTTCAAGCCGCCCGCGATATCTTTTGCATATTCTTCCCTGGATCTTTCTTTGTCCGTATCTTCTAGCCTAAAAACAATTTGCCCGTTGTTTTGTTTAGCGAAAAGATAATTGAAAAGAAAAGTTCTGGCATTACCAATATGAAAAGGTCCCGTCGGAGACGGAGGAAATCTAACAACCACTTTTTTATTATTTGCTTTTTTTTTATTTTCGCTCATTTTATTCTAATCTTTCATGGGAAAGAACTATAGAAAGAAGTTCGCGGGCTATAGTATCAGCAGCACCGGGTTTGAAGAAATTTTTGGCACCGATTTTCATTTTGTCGCTTATTTCTTTGTTCTCTATTATTTTTTTTATCTCGGTCAGAAGGATATGGGACTTTAGATTTTCTTCTTGTAATACCGTACATGCTCCAGATTTGGCGTAGGCGAAGGCGTTTTTAATTTGATGGTTCTCATTTGAATTTGCTATAGGAATGATAATAGAAGGCTTCTGCCATGATGATATTTCAAATATGGTTGATCCACCCCGACTTATTACAAGGCTAGAAGCGCCGGCAGCCATTCGGATCTCTAGACCGTTTAAATATCCAAAGGGTCTATACCTATCTTTATTTGGATTTTCTAAAAGTATAGCAGCGGCCGATTCTTTCATTACCTCAAAATTTGATGCACCTGTTTGATGTATAACTTGGAAATTTTTTACTAAATCCGGCAAAATATCCAAAGTAATGTTATTTATTATTTCTGCTCCTTGTGAACCACCTATTATAAGTATGGTAGGCAAGCTTTGGTCAAAACCAAAAAATTCTGATGCGTCGTTGGTGATGGGTGTCAGCCGTTCTTCTAAGACAGGTTGTCCTGTATAAGCCACCTTTTCTCCTTTAAAATAGACAGAGGCCTCTTTGTATGATATGGCGACTCTGTCAGCAAATTTACCGGCCCACTTGTTTACCCTTCCTGGAGCAGAGTCAGATTCGTGAATGAAAACAGGAATACGCAAAAGGCGCGCTGCGACTAATGTTGGGAAACTTCCATATCCCCCTTTGCTGAATACCACATCCGGATAAATATCAAATATGTCTAAAAGAGCGCTAAGAATTCCCCAAAGTGTTTTAAAAAAATCAGTGAAGTTTAGAAATGAAAAATATTTGCGCACTTTTCCGGCGATTGTCTTTTTATACTGAATATTGTAATCATAGAGCAACCCGGGATTGTAAGGGGTGGGGGAGAAAAAAAATATTTTCGGTGATATTAGTTTTTTCTCTTTTACAATTTTTTGGATTGATTCAACGATGGCTATAATCGGATAAAAATGTCCCCCCGAGCCGCCGCCTGTAAATATTATTTTCATATTTTATTTTTTTGAACTTCTAGATATACTCATTACTATTCCAACCTCAATCATGGCTACAAAAAGGGCTGTACCGCCTTGGCTGACAAAAGGCAAAGGGATCCCAGTTAAAGGTAAAACCCCTATCATCCCGCCGATATTTATAAGTGCTTGGGATATTATAAGTATAACAATTCCCAGAGACATTAGTCTACCGAAATCATCCGATGATTTTGATGCTATTTTAAAACCCTCCAGGCTGAACATTGTAAAAAAAGCAATAATAACAAGGCATCCGACAAAACCAAATTCCTCCGCTGCCACCGCAAAAACCGAGTCACCCATCGGCTCCGGCAGATAATGAAATTTTTGAATGCTTTGACCAAACCCTCTGCCCCAAATTTGTCCGGAACCTATGGCGATAAGAGACTGCTTTAACTGGTAACCGCTGGTCTGATTATTGGCAGACGGGTCAAACATTACATCAATCCTTTGTTTTATATAAGGTCTGGTGAAATAAAGGATACCTAAGGCCAATGCACCAAGAATAATTATTATTAAAATATGTTTCCACTTGGCTCCAGCGACTATGTACATTGAAAGAGCCGCAAATATAATAACTGCAAATGTATCGGTATCCGGTTGGGCAAGAAGTATAGCTCCCAATATTGCCGCAAATATCAGGAAAGGCAAAAGACCGCCAGAAATAGTAGGCACTTTACTTTTAAATTTGGAGAGCCAAGCCGCATAATATATTATAAAAGAAATCTTTAAAAATTCGGCCGGTTGAAAAGAAATAAAACCCAGATTTATCCAGCGTACAGCGCCTCCATGTCCTATTCCTATTTTTGGCACAAAAACCAAAAGAGTGAGTAAAATGGAACCGATGAAGAAAAAGAAAGCATATTTTTTCCAAATATGATAATCAATACGAGCCAGAAAAAGACACGCAATAGAACCGAAAAATAATCCAAAAAAAATCTGCTTAAAAGCAACGCTTGAAAATTCGACTTCATTTCTAGCTAATATTCCAAGTGAAGCAGAACTAAATATAAAAAAACCGCTCACAACCAAAACAATAGTCCAAAATAAAAACGGTCTACTTATTTTTCCAATTCTTGCCGCCATAAGGCTATTTTAACACACAAAAAAATTATTTCAGCCGATTGGAACCAAAGTAATACCGGCAATAGCGCATACCAAAGAAAATACCCAATAACGCATAGTCACTTTATAAGCAGGCCAACCAATAGCTTCAAAATGATGATGTAAAGGGGCCACCAAAAAAACTTTATAGAAAATCAGGCTGACCAATTTTGGACCATAATGACATAATCAAGAGAATTAACGATACCATCATGATTGAGATCATAGGTAGCATTGTTTTGATTCCAATATGTAGTCATGAGAGAAAGGTCGATTGAGTTGACTAGTCCATCTCTATTGAAATCACCTGTGACTATGGTTGGTGTGGGAGTGAGAGATCCGTATGAAATGAGATTGTCATCACCTACCCAACCATCAACGCCAGAATTAAAATCGATAGTCCACCAGGTAACGTTATTGCCGTTCAACACAGCTGAAACAGGACCTGCGGTTACCGTTCCGATAGCTCCAGTACTTTGAGTGCCGAGAAGGGTGCCTGCCGGAGTCTGACGGACGTTAACCTTAGATATTGCCTGCACTTGCTGACCCAAACTAAATATACCTGTCGGTGTAGGTGTCGGGGTTGAAGTATTGAAAGTTGCGGTCACGTTTCGATTTGTTGTCATAGAGACCGTGCAGGACCCCGTGCCAGAGCACGATCCGGACCAGCCTCCAAATGTTGAGCCTGATGCAGGAGTCGCTGTGATTGTTATTGATGTTCCCGAATTTAGAGTAGTGCTACATGTAGAACCGCAAGAAATTCCGGTGCCTGAGACTGTCCCGGTTCCGGTACCTGACTTTGATATAGTGAGTGTGTATGTTGTTGGGGTTGGGTTAGTCGCTTGTGTTGTGGCGTTCGCGGATGCTGATTGACCGCTTGTATTCCCTGCCGCATCATAGGCAGCAGCGGTGTAAGAATAATTAGTGGAAGCAGTGAGACCAGTATTTGAATAATTAGCGGTTGCTGTGGTGCCGATTTGAGTTCCTCCTCTGTATATCTTGTAGCCTGTGACACCGACGTTGTCGGTGGAAGCGACCCAAGAAAGATTTATTTGTGATGAGGAAACTGCGGTTGCTGAGAGATTGGTGGGTGTTGAAGGTGCAGTGGTGTCAGGAGTTGGTGTTGGCGAGGGTGGAGGCAAGGTGGTTGCTCCCGAGAATAGCCAGTCCGTAAAACCAAACACCCGGCCAAACCCGGCGGAAGTCGTCGGTTGTGAAAAACCACAACGGGCGTTAGTTATCCAAGTAACGTAGCGATCTGCCGAGGAACGATTGAGGTTGCCGCCGCGCTCGCGCCACTTGGCGTTCCGGCAAACCTGGGCGTTATTGACCGTCCATGCCGGATAACCTTGCCGGAACAGGACTTCGGCCGTCACAACATAACCCTGCGGTGATTCGGCCGGGTAGTTGCCAAGCGTCGGGAACGACGTGCGGCTGGCATCCTCGACCGCCGCGCCTTCCTTGCGCGGGTCAGTGCAGGACGCGGGGTTGATCGGATAGCCCTCCGGGCAGGCCCACGCCGCCTGATACGACGACGTGTGACTGAACGATCCGCCGGTCGTGCCATAGAAATTAAACAGCGACCAATCCCTGGCAAGGCCTTGCGCATCTTGTAAATAAGCATCAGCAACCGTCAAGCTGGCGAGGGCGAATGTCCCCCAGTTGCTCGAACTGTCGACAGCCGTGTCTACAAGAACGTGCCATCTGCCGTGACTTGACGGAAAGTCGCGCGTGCGGATACTCGAAACCCAGGATACGAATCCAGCATCACGATAGTTCGCAAAGTCGGCGGCCAGGACGTAGGCCCCGAGCTGGCGGCCGAGCGACAAAATGGCGTTGCCGCAGTCGCGCGCCGTGGCGCGAGCCGCTTCAACAAGCGCAATGGCTTTGTCACGATACGATGTGGTACCGGTGCGGGCGTAAACAATGCCCGCGGCCAGGGCCGTCCCCGGATGAGTCCGGCTGTCCTGGTTGCAGGTAATGTCGGGAGTGCCGGCGCTCGCGTCAGCTGCGGCTTTCAGGGCCGTCCACGCCGAACCCGACATCGGTAGCGCTGCAATCTCCGCAGGACTCATCAAAATTCCTGCCGCGGAAGCGGCATGTGCAAATATAAAAAAACCGCTCACAACCAAAACAATAGTCCAAAATAAAAACGGTCTACTTATTTTTCCAATTCTTGCCGCCATAAGGCTATTTTAACACACAAAAAAATTATTTCAGCCAATTAAAGCCAAAGTAATACCGGCAATAGCGCATACCAAAGAAAATACCCAATAACGCATTGTTACCTTATAAGCAGGCCAACCAATAGCTTCAAAATGATGATGTAAAGGGGCCACCAAAAAAACTTTTTTACCTCTGAATTTCTTTGAAAATATTTGAATTAAATTTGAAAATACAGTGATAACAAGCGGCAGAGCAATGATTGGTAGTACTAAAAAACCATAACCATCTCCCAGTCTGTCAGTCATAAAGGCGACAACTGTGAGGGTAATAGTAAGACCCATAGTACCTGTTTCTGACATATAAAATCTGGCGGGCGGGATATTGAACCATAAAAATGCGAGCAAACCCCCGGCGAGAGCGGCGCAAAAAGCGGCCAAATCTATCTGTTGCTGATAAAAAGCAATACCTCCATAGGCTGCAAACATAGTAGTAAAAACTCCTCCAGCCAAACCGTCCAGTCCGTCTATTACTCCACCGGCATAAATAAATAGTGCGGTAAACAAAAATAATATTATAAAAAAAGGCCCCAAATAAAGTTCTCCACCAAAAAGTTTGAATGGTAACCCAATTCCAGTTACATCCAATTTTACATAAAACCACCAGGCGCAAGCCAAAGCTATAACCGCCACAATAATCAATCGTTTCTTTAAGGAAAGACCGCCATTTTTATAATCCTCTTTTTTTGAACCTTTTATTTCCAGATAATCATCGATTAATCCAACCCAAGCACCGAGTAGTAGAGTGGCTAAAGGCAACCATGTCTGGCTTCTGGAAAGAAAGTCTAATTTTATAGTGATATCTCCTGGTAAAATTTTTGAAATTATCCAGATGCCTATTATTATGGTGGCCGAGCTGAACCAAACAATAACACCTCCCATTCTTGGAGTGTTCACTTCTTTCTCTTTATGAAGCCCGTTGAAAATTACTGCTTCCTCGCCGTCTAGCGCTATCTTGCCACTTTTTTTCTTCCACATTTTGTGAGAATACAAAAAGTTGGTTAAAAGAGGTGTAGCCAAAACTCCTAAGATAAATGCTCCCACTGCCGGTAAAAATACTTTAACGATATCTATTATCACCATGGTTCAATTATAGGTTAGGGAGCTCTGTAATGGTAGCCTCAACCAATTTTAAAGCGTCGGTAAAACGTCCTTCTTGTGTGGAGCCCAATATAGATATGATTATGGGGCGGTTTAAACCGGCATCAAAAGCTATTAACAAATTACCGCCTGCCAGGTCTGTATATCCTGTTTTGGAAGCGATGATATTTGGAATTTTATCTATAAAAACATTTGTATTTTCGGCGGGATATTGTTTTTCATTACTGGAAAATTCTAAATTTTTATAGCGGGTGGCCTCTAAAATTTCCGGGTAATTTTGGAGGGTATATTCGAGAAGGGTTGCCATATCACGGGCTGATCCGTAAGCTCCGACTGTGATAGATTCCCCGCCCGCAACGTTCTCGCTTGCGAGGCGGGCGGGCATATCCAGACCATTTGAATTAAAATATTTGCTATTGGAAAGGCCTATTTTGGCGGCGGTTTGGTTCATCTTTTTTATGAAATTATCTACGGTTGATGAACTGTCGGAAGCGGGATTTCCTTCTGCTGCTGCAACTGCTGCCAAAGCGAAAGCTCCATCGTTGGAAGAAGTAAGTAGAGTGAAGTCTCGCAAGTCTTTTATTTTCCAAGTGTCTCCGACTACAAGTTTTGAATCCCCTTCGGGTGCTAAATCTTCTGTGGTTATTTTTATTTCTTGGTTGTCATACAATTTTCCGTCTGTAGTGACAGCAGTCATGACTTTGGTGAGTGAAGCTAGAGGCAGGGGTATATCCGGATTTTTAGAAAATATTTCTCTCTTATTTATAACATCAAAAACGACGATACCTTTCCCTTCAAGAGAGAGGTATTCAAAAGGATTTATTTTTTCTTTTGTTTTGGTATTTCCATCTTTATTTAAAGAACTGTTGCCAATAATGAAAATGGCAAAAACAATGATTGAAGCAATAAAGAAATAAACAAGAACATGAACAAAATATTTTGTCCTATTTTCCGCCGTAAGAATTTGTTTAAAGTTACTCTCCATCATTTGTTTTTATTTCTGTTATTTTATCTTTAAACAGGTCAAAATCCGGCAATTCTTTAACCCTCTTGATCCCCAAATGGGTGAGGAGAGACAAACTTCCTTTGTATCTTATAACCCTTTGATCTTTAGAGTCTGACTCTTTTTCAATAAGGCCGCGAATACAAAGATTTCTTAATATAAAGGTTGAGTTAACACCTCTTATATAATCTACCTCTCTTCGTGATACAGGCCCATTATAGAGTATAATCGATAAGGTTTCCAAGCCTGCTTTGCCTATTTCGCGGCTCATCTCGCCCACGGCGATTTGCTCTATAAAATCTTTTGTCCCCGGTGCCGTAGCCAGGCTGACTTCGTCCTCTGTTTCTATAAGACAAATTCCTCTGCCATTTAAAGAGTTTCCAAAATTTTGCAACGCTTCTCTTACATCTTTTTCTTTTTCATTAAGCAATTGAGAGAGTTTTTTTATATCCAATGGTTCATTTTTATAAAAGAGTATCGCTTCTATTTTTGATTCTAATGTTTGCATATTTTTTCTTTCTCCCCTCTCCTGCATTTAGGAGAGGGGTTGGGGTGAGGTTAATAATATGTCGGCACATTGGTGCCCTCATTCTCAATCTGTATATCTTCAAAATGTTTGTTTTGATTTACTCGCACTAACCCTTGTTTGACCAATTCTAACATAGCTAAAAAACTGACGATTATATTTATTTTTTCAACCTTATCCATGTCAGCCTGCCCGCCAAGGCCTGAGCCATCAGGCGATGGTAGGCGGGAAAAATCTTTGAAACTCGTTTTTAAGCTGGTTTTTATCCTCTCTGTAAGTCTGCCAATCATTTCCTCCAGGCTTATCATTTTTTCCACTGCCACTTTTGGCAGACTCTCTATTTTTGGAGGCACATTTTTCAAGACTTCATATAAAGCATTTTCTATGGACAATAGATTAATGTCCGGAGTCGGAGAGAAAACTATTCTTTTCGTTTTCTCTTCTCTGGCGAAATACAAAAAATTTCCAAACATTTTTCTGATATTTACTGACAGCTCTTTGTATTTTTTATAGGCGGACAACCTATTTTCCAAATCCTCAATGCTCCCCTGTTCTTCTTCGGTCAAAGGGAGATTTGGCAAAAGCGACTTTGATTTTATGAGGAGCAATGTAGATGCGACCAAAATAAAATCAGCCGAATCAGACATTGGGAATTCCTCAAAAGATTTTATATATTCAATAAATTCGTCAGCCACTTGGGACAAAGAAATGTCGCTTATATGAAGCTTCCTCTTTTCAATCAAATCCAAGATAAGCTCCAAAGGCCCCTCAAACTCTCCCACTTTGACTTTAAAATCTGTTTCCACCTTTATATTTTAACACATTTTAACTAAACAAAATAGGTCTAATTTTGTTTAGTTAAGCATTGCACAACACAAATTGCCTGTATGTAAGTTGCACAAATATTTGAGAGGAGTATACTACGAATGTGAGAGTTCTTTGAGAAATCGGTTGGGTGGTCCTCGGACTTCTAAGCATTCTTGTTAGCTCGCTAACAATTCGATCTTCATGCTTAGGTCTCCATTCTGACCTTTCCCTTCCCCACTTTCTCCTGTTCTTTCCTTTTTTACTCTCACACCCTTTAGCTCCCTTGCGCTTAGCGTCAGGGGGTTATTTTTTTGTCACTATTTTTCTTTCTTTTTAATTTCTAGTCCCAATTCTTTGAGTTGTTTTTCGGAAATTTCACTTGGTGCGTCCATCATCAAGTCTTTACCCTCACCGGTTTTTGGATAAGCTATCACTTCCCTGATATTGGGCTCGTTTTGAAGAATCATCACGATACGGTCAATACCGGGAGCAAAACCGCCGTGTGGAGGTGCACCGTAAGTAAAGGCTTCAAGCATATGGCCAAATTTTTTCTGTTGTTCTTCTTCTGAAATTCCCAAAAGCTTGAAAACTTGTTTTTGCTCGGCTCTATCATGGATTCTGATTGAACCGGAAGAAAGCTCAAAGCCGTTTAAGACAAGGTCATAAGAATTTGCTCTGATAGAAAAGAGGTCTTCACCTTTCATAAATTTTCCTTTATCTTCAGGTTTTATTGAGCAAAATGGGTGGTGAGCAGCAGCCATAGAACCGTCATCTTTCTTTTCAAACATAGGAAAGTCGGTAATCCAAGCAAAAGCTAGCTCATTGGCATCGTTTTTGTTTTTTCTTAGATCTGGCTTGTCTGTGCCGTATTTTTTCGTTATCTCGGCAGAAGTGAATCTTGGAAAAGGAACTTTTGTAAATTTTTTGTCCGGATATAAAGTTTTAACAAGCTCTATAAACATAGCTTCAGTGTAAGAGAGCACATCTTCCTGTTCCACGAAAGACATTTCAAAATCAAGCTGAGTAAATTCTGGCTGACGGTCGCCTCTCTGGTCTTCATCGCGCATGCATCTGGCAATCTGAAAATATTTTTCAAATCCAGCCACCATTGAAAGCTGTTTAAATTGCTGTGGCGATTGTGGCAAGACATAAAACTTTCCCTTATGCAGGCGTGACGGTATTACGTATTCTCTGGATCCTTCCGGCGTACCCTTCATCATTATGGGAGTTTCAATCTCTACGAAATCATTCTTATGCATATATTCCCTAAAGAATGAAATAATTTTATCTCTCATTCTCAAGTTGTTTTGCATCCTTTGGCTTCTCAAGTCCAGATAGCGGTATTTTAGGCGGACATCCTCATTTACTTCTTTCGTATCGGAAGAAATATCAAAAGGCAAAGTTTCAGCTTTATTTAAAACTTCGATATTTTTTATTTCTATCTCAATATCACCGTTCAAAACTCCTGCTTTGACATTTTTTTCCGGCCTCTTGTTGACTATGCCGGTTATAACCAAGACCCACTCGGTACGGACCTCCTTGGCTGTTTCAATAGCCGAGCTTTTTGGAAGGACTATACATTGGACTATGCCGGAAAAGTCGCGCATATCCATAAAAACCATTTTACCTTGGTCGCGCCTGATATTGACCCAACCTTTTATGATGACTTCCTTTCCTATACTATCTTTTAAATCTTTTATGTATGTTCGCATTTTTTTATATTACGCCGATTGCCTTTTTTACCTGCCTCATTTTTTTACTTGCTACTAATTTAGCTTTTTCTTTTCCTTCTTCCAAAACTTTGTTTACATAACCCAAATCTTTGGCTATTTCTCCCTTCCTCTCTCTCAAAGGCCTAATAAAATTTTTCAAATCTTCAATCAGTATTTCTTTGACTACTTTATACTTGCCTTTATTTTCTTCGTAGATTTTGTCCAACTCTTTTGTTGGTCTAAAAAGTTTATGAATATAAAAAACATTTTCCGGATACTTTGCTTTTGAGTCGGTGACGATGCTCATCACCGCTTTTTCTATCTCATCATCGCTGGCAAAGAGCGAAATCGTATTGTCATAGCTCTTACTCATCTTTCTGCCGTCGGTGCCGGGTACTGTTTCAACATCTTTCAAAATATAAGCCTCAGGTAATTTAAAAATTTCGCCTGTGGTGAGCGAAGTCGAACCACCAAATATCCTGTTAAATTTTTCAGCGGTATCCCTAGCAGATTCTATATGCTGTTTTTGATCTTGGCCGACCGGGACTATGTCGGTATCATAAAGCAAAATATCGGAAGCCATAAGCATAGGGTAATTGAAGGTGCCAACATTTATACTCTCTTCACCGCTTTTGGCCAAAGCGTCTTTATAAGCATGAGCTCTTTTTAAATATGGAACGGTGGTGATGGTGTCAAAAATCCAAGTCAGTTCGGTATGTTCAGGCACGTCAGATTGTTTAAAAATTATAGATTTTTTTGGGTCAAGTCCGATAGCTAAGAAATCTATAGCCACATCCAAAGAGAGCTCTCTCATTTCTTTGGCATTCTGAATAAGGTTTAGGGCATGATAGTCGGCTATCATGAAGTAATTTACCCCAGCCGAAGCGTCGGGGTCGCTACGCCCATTTTGAAGCGCCACAAACTGCTTCATGGCCCCAAAGTAGTTTCCTATATGCGGTTTGCCGGTTGGCTTTACCCCTGAAAATATGGTTTTTTGCATGTGATTTAGCGAAATTATTTTGTACCAACTTCGATTGAGGTGCAATCTAATAGTATCAAACTTGATTGAAAATTAAAAACGGGCAAGATATCGCTTTCGTTCGGTTAGAGAAAATTTCTCTATGGCATAACGGAGCATGGTCCTTGGTATTTTTGATCCGTTTTCCTCCAAAAATTTGACGAGTTGTACTTTATCTTTTTTGCCTGCCTCACGCAGAGCCCAGCCTACAGCTTTGTGTATGAGGTCGCCTCTGTCGTGAAGCAACATTTTGGCAATTTTGAAAGTCTCGAAAACATCTCCTTTGGATATGAAGTAGAAAGTAGAAACAATGGCAATGCGTTTCTCCCACAAGTTTTTTGATTTAGCCAATTTGTATAGAATATTTTTATCTTTTTCAAAAAGATAGGCGCCGACGATATCTCGGCAAGTGACATCTACCAAGTCCCAATTGTTTATAAGTTTAGTATTTTTAAGGTATAAAGAAAATATTTGTTTCTTTTCCGAGAGCTCTCCTTTTCTGTATTTTGATACTAAAATCAGCAAAGCAGTCATCCTTTCTTCATGGATTTTGCTATTGAGAAGATTTAAGGCATCTTCGACTGAAATTTTGTCAGCATATTTTTTGACTATCATATGCTGTTTTGGCATTACTACTCCCAAAAATTTATCACCCTCTCCATACTCTCCTTTTTTCGTCTTGAAAAATCCAGCCAAAATTTTAGCTTTATTTTTGTCTGCTTCTTTTCTAAGCTCTTTTTTTATTTTGTTGATCATGTCTAACACACAGGTCTATCTCTCTATTCCCCTCTCCTTTCAAAGGAGAGAGGCTAGGAGCGAGGTTTATATTATTTTTGCCACAGAGCAAATATAGACATTGGCAAAAGACGTTCTGAACCATGTTGTTTTATAGCCAGCTCACCTGATTCAATGGTACCGCCCAAATCTTTTGTCATATCGGCAAGCAAATTGGCGACGGAGATTGAAGAAAGTTCGGTTGAATACATATTAAAGATAACGAAAATAGGTTTATCACTCAAGATCTCTCGGCAGGCTAAAAGCAAGTCCGGTAGCTCCTCTTCTATTTTCCAAATCTCCCCATTGGGTCCTTTGCCGTAGCTCGGTGGGTCCATTATTATGGCGTCATATTTTTCCCCTCTTCTAATTTCTTTTTTTATAAATTTAACAACATCGTCCACTATCCACCTCACTGGTGCATCTTCCAGTCCCGACAATTTTTGATTTTCCCTGGCCCAATCAACCGATTGTTTTGAAGCGTCAACGTGAGTTACTTTGGCTCTAGCTTTTGCGGCAACCAAGCTTGCAATCCCTGTATATCCAAAAAGATTTAGTATATTTAATTTTTCTTCTTTTTTACCTTTCCCAATATTTTCTTCTTTCCATTTTTTAATCTTTCCTTCTATAAATCTCCACTGCTCCGCCTGCTCGGGAAATATCCCTATATGTTTTGAACTGCTTTTGAATTTGATTTTTGCTTTAATTCCGTCAAAAATATCTACGACTCTCTCCAATGATTCGCCTTGCAAGGCGAATGATTCCGCTTTCTTCCATTTCTCTTCGGGCAACTCTTTTTTCCACCAGGCTCTCGGCTCGTTTCTCACAATTCTTGTTCCATTTATTTCTTCCAGCTTCTTCTTATCCCCCGAATCCAGCAGTTTATAACCTCCTATCTCCCCTGCCCATATTTTTATATTTTTCTCTTTATCTTCCATATCTAAACAATATCAAAAATAACCTTTTCTGTCTTGTTTTTTATCATTATACCTTTCGTACGAATTAGATAATAGATAATACACACGAAGCGATTTTATGGAGTTTTGGAGATAAAGAATAATACATTGTTAGTCCGTCTTGCTCTTTTTCAACAAGACCAACAACATACAGAATGGAAAAATGTTTTGATGTAGACCTGAATGATAATTTTATTTCACGAGCCATATTTCCCATAGAAATTTTCTTTCTTCTTTTTAAAATTTTCAACATAAGAAGTCTGCGTCTATTTGCCAAAGCTTTTAATATTTTCTCTAACTCTTTTTCATCCATAAATTCTATTATACCATTCGTACGAATAAGACAATACCGAAAAATGGGGATTACAAAAACAAGCGGACTAGGCGGAGGTCTTCGTAAGAATATTTTGGGCCGAGGAGTTCCATGACCGGAGCCAATTTGTACATCTCACCGGGACCGACCCCGATTTTTCGGAAAGCATTATAAATTTCCTTAAATCTGTTTTTTGAAATGTTGCTTTGAAGATTATAAATATTGTATTTGGGGTCTTTGTTTTTTATTTGCTCTATATGGTCCAAAATAGTGCCAAGCTTCAGTCCCCTTTCTTTGACGATATCTTTGATGCTTTTGCCGTCATCTAGCATTTTCTTGGTCTCTCCAACAGTGTTCAGTTTTTTTTCTACCTTACCTATAGGCAAGTCTCTTTTTACTTTATTTGCAAATTCATCATGCATTAAAGAGAGCTTCGCTTCCCCCATCGTCCTTATGTGGGAAGCGTTGGTCTTAGAAAGTTCTTTGAGTTTATTATCAAACTCCAAAACTTCCTCGTTCACTTGGAGAGCCATACCGTTTAAGCCCCTGAGGAAAAGTCCTTCAAGTGAACGCACTCGAGAAAGGGCCACATAACCCATGCCCCTCTCAAAAGAAGCGGACAGATTGACCTCTGCAGCGTCCAGAGACATACCTTGGCTTTTGTGCACTGTTATGGCCCAAGCCAAACGGAGCGGATATTGGATTATTTCAGCTCTGCTTTTGCCATCCTCTTCTATACGCCAACTTTCTCTCTCTACCTTTATTATTTTGCCGGAAAAAGTTTTGACTTCTATTTCTTCAAAGCCGCATTTGATTACTGTGCCCAAAGTGCCATTAACGAAGCCTTCTTCAAAATTATTTTTGACGAACATTACTTTGGCACCTTCCTTTAGTCGCAAAGTCTCCGGCGCAAGACAGCTTTTCTTCAGTCCTTCCACCAGGTTTTTTCGGCCTCTCTCTTGCATTTTATATTCAAAAACTTTACCTGAGATTTTTGTAAGTTCCGATTCGTTTTCGGTATCTACATTTTTGTTATGCGAATAAAGCTTTGTCGGCTCATTTGCCGCTTTTTTATCAAACCTTGTTTTCAAAATCTCCATAGTCTTATCCGAGACCGAGTTCCCCCTGATATCATTTAAGACTTTTAGATATTCAATGTCGTTTTGCCTATGCTGTTCGGAGAGGTAGCAAACCTTTAGGTTTAGACTTTTCCAAGCGTCACTGTGGTATGCAAAAAATACTTCTTCGCCACCCATCCTTTTAATAGGGGGCAATTGGAAAAAGTCTCCGCAAAAAACAACTTGCATGCCTCCAAACGGCTCCTCGGAATTTTTTACTTCTCTGACTATTCTATCTATCAGGTCAAGCCTGAAGTGGTGGAGCATTGATATCTCGTCAATGATTAAGACAGAAGCTTTTTTTACTTTATTTTTTATGTGCTTTTTTTCAGCGATTTCTTGCAAGTCGCTTTTGTCCAAACTGTCTCTTATACCGATACCGCTCCAAGAGTGGATGGTCACTCCTCCCATACCGGTGGCCGCAATGCCGGTAGAGGCGGTAATGCCCAAATCGGTGCCAAGATTTTGGAGATAGCTTATATATTCTTTAAGGACGAAAGTTTTGCCGCTGCCAGCCGCGCCAGTAAGGAAAACATTTCTGCCTGTTTTTAAGATATCCAGCGCTTCTTTCTGTGTCATTGTGATTTTATTCTAGCAGACTTCCTTTCGTTTTTTTCAAATCAAGGTGTGGGTATGCTGTTGAAAAATATTTGTATTATTTTATTTTTATAGTATCTCAAAAATTTTTTGTTTGGAGGAAAAGCCGGTGACAAGGCGGACTTGCGAATTGGGGACCTTGAAATATCGCGAGAGAGCCTTCCCGATAGCGGCATTTGCCTTGCCCTGCACCGGTGGCTCTTTGACAGAGACCACGAAATTAGTCTCGTCAACTTTTTCTACTTTCTCCTCCCTTGCCATCGGCTTCGCTTTCACAGATATCATCATTCTGTTAGGATTTTATTTATCTGGCTAATGGCAATTCAATGGTAAAGGTGGAGCCTTTGCCGAGACCTTCGGAGGTGACTTTGATATCGCCGCCTTGGGCCTGAGTCATTTTTTGAGCTATGTAGAGGCCTAGACCGGTGCCTCTAGTGTTTGTCTTGTGGGCGTCTTTGGTGCGTGAGAATTTGGCAAATAGCTTGCCTACCTCTGCCGGATTTATACCAACCCCACTATCTTTGATTGCTATTTTTACCTTGCCCCCGTCTGTGGATACAGAGACGCTGATATTGCCGTGAGGTGTGTATTTGATAGCATTGTCTACGATGTTGCCTATAACTTGTTTTATTTTGTTTTTATCAGCATTTACTTTTGCCGAAAAATTATCAGCGATATTAATTTCCAAAGTTAAACCGGCGTTTTGAATATTTGGCTTGATTTCATTGATTTCCTCTTTTACCAATTCTGCTACATCAAATACAGTTTTATCGTAGACCATTCTCCCCTGCTCTATCCTTGAGATATTTAAGAAGTTTTCCACTATGTCTATAAGGTTTTGGCAGGATTTCATTATGGTTTGGGCCGAATCTTTGGCTTTTTGAGGCAATACTCCGAAGTCACCCTCTACCAGCATTGATGAATACCCCTTGATGGCTGTGAGGGGTGCTCTTATCTGATGGGTTGCCAGCGACAAGAACTCTGATTTGAGCTGGTCCAACTCTTTCAACTTTTCATTTGCTATCCCCAACTCCCCTGCCAACTTCTCAATCTTTTCTCTTTGTTTAATTTCCCTACCGACGCTTCTGATAAGGAAAAAACCGGAAATCAAAACCAAGATAAGTGTAACGGCAGTAAGAATTTGATTTGTAAAAGTTTTGACGAAGAAAAATTGAGAGCCGATAATGACAACAAGTGTACCCACAAGAATTTGTGCTCCAAAGGTCTTAATATTAAATGTCTTATATTTAACTATGACATAGGCCAAGAATGCCAAGAAAATAGGCACTCCGAATATCCCATACTGTCCTATCGTCCAGCTATAGTCGCCGAATATAGCACTGGTATCAAACAAACTACCGATGACGTTTCCGAAGGCAAAAGCTATAAGAAAACCAAGTATACCAAAAGTAATGAGAACAATCTTTTGTCTCTCTCCGCTGAACTTTCTTTTTATATAGTTTTTTATAGCAAAGGAAAGTACCCATAATATAAATATAGCCTCAATAAAATATCCGTAATAAGCTAAAGATCCTTCTACAGCGTCTCTGTCGCAATTGGAAATATCATAACCAAGGATAGAAAGTTTGGTAGAAGCAAATATAACTGTCGGTGCTAGAAGTAATACTATTATCAACTTTTTAGCAAAAGAAATATCTTTTTCTTCAATGAACAGGTAAAGGAAATATAGTAGACCAGCATAAATCATTGGTTCTAACATATTTATTATCGTCCAAGCATACATAGTTACGGCCGGTTTATCAGTAGCCCAGAGGATAAGATCACCTAGAAGCCAAATATCCAAAATAACCGTGGTAGCCAATAGGATTTTTGTAGCAAAGTTTTTGCTGCTTTTAAAATACAAAAAGACCACAAGAATGAGAGATGCAACCAAAGGAAGAAGATGTGAGTAATATATAAGAGGGTCAAAAACATTCCCCGATATGAAAAGAAACCGTACAGAATCCCAATCGCATGCAGAAATTAAATTTAAGACTTCATTTGTCATATTTTTAAGAAATTTTTTATGATATCAAAACTCCCCGGAACAGAATCAGGGTCGGTAAAAAAAGTTATATCTCCAAGATACATATAACGGTAAAAAGTTATAGAGACGGATAGTATAACCGCCAAAACAAAAATAATTAGCAGAGCTTTAGATTTTTTGTCCATAATTTATGTATACAACAATTATACAGTATATTACTTTGCAAGACAAAATTGTTTATAAAGAAATTATATAATTAACTAGCCACTCCTTTCTTTTTATTTTTTGACCCGTTTAGATAAACTTTTTGAAAATATTTTGGGACATTGGGCATATATTTTTTAAACTGTTCCTTTGGTAAAAATTGTACCGATTTTATGATACCCCTACAATTAGGCTCACCACAAGTGCATTTCATTTCCCACATATCATCTCCTTCAATTGTAGAATAGTCTACAGTTATTTCCTCAGCTTCTTTTATATCTCTAAGAGCAACCATTGTCACTTTTCCTTTTATCCCAGCACTTGGATTACAAGAGTGATTAAGAAACTTGTATGGTCTTTCAGGATCAATCCAATGATTTTTCTTTACACCAACCCAATCTGGATTTGCTAAGGCATCTTCTTTATTTTTGTTTATTTTAAACTTAATAACTCCTTTAATATATTGTATAATCTCACCCTTTCTAATATTCTCACCTGCGAATATTCCAAGTCCGTCTATTTTACTGTTGGTATGATATATGTGTTTCATCTTTTTATGATTATGCGAATTTTATGATTATACCACAAATTATAGAAATCCAAACCTTAACTTTGTTTGTGTGTAAATGAGAAATCCCGCCGACACACGTTATGCGCCGACGGGATTATACTACCTTTCTCTTCTTCGGGGAAAATAGGAACCAAATAATTATGCCATCGAGGGCAAAAAGCCAAACGGGATAAACAATATCCCCGAATGCCAATGTACTGATGGCAAACAAATTGAACAAGTTAGCCGTCTGAGTAAAGACCCAAGCAGTGCGGTCTTCCTCTTCGGGATTTCTGATTGTCTTCTGAATCGTCGGCCACAAGGCAAACGAATCGGTAGCGAGAGCTGCAATCAATGCCACAGCCGGAGCTTTAAAGACCCAAAGGATCATTAAACTAACTGCTGAGCCAAGTATGCAAAACCATTCACCTTTCTCTCTTTCTTTCTTACCGAACTTAAGAGAAAGCAAGGCAATGGCTGTAATTCCAACCATCTCGGACTTCGCTACCCACAAAGTTTCTTCTGCTCCGCTAGCTTTGGCACTGAAAAATAGCGTCACAACCAGAGGAACCCAAATCCACCAAGTGGTTTTGCTAGGCTTCGTCTCGCCTCTGAGCATAGCCAAAATATAGAGACCATATCCAATAAGAGAGAAAATGCCCGCAAGTACACCAAAAATTTCGTGCACTAAGCACCCCCTTCTTCCTTATTTAACTCCTTTTAAATTATAGCATATCTCACAAAAAATTGCAAGTATAAAACATATAAAATACAATATAGGGCCAAAGCTCTATTTAAATCTAGAGATTAGATTTTATATTCTTATCTTTCAAATCTGGTGCCTCTTTTTATGAAATTAACCTCAAGGTCTTTTAGGCCAAAAGACTTTATAAAATATTCTTTGATTAATTCCGTGTCCATGCCGTTTTTGCAAGTATAAACATCGGCGCTGACAAAACCGCTAGCCGGAAATGTGTGAATGCTTATATGGCTCTCTTCGATGACTACAAAGCCGCTCCAACCACCGTGGTCTTTCAAGTCGTTGCCTTTGGCAAAATAAATTTCTGGTTGAGAAAGCTTCTTCATCCCGAGTTTTTCCGGCAACTTGCTCAAACACTTTAAGACAAGCTCTTTATCGTTTAGTTTTTTATAATTTCCTTTGTAACCATCAATGGTTATATGTTCTCCAAAATTCATAGTTTTAATTATACACTAAATTTTTACAAAAAAAATAAAACAGCGAACTGTTGATAACTGATAATAAAAATTTTATTTATAAAATCAAATTTGAATCGAAAATTGAAAAATATTTATCACATTCCCTCTTCTTTTAGTTTTTGGATAGCTTCTTTGGCTGATTTGGAAAGTTTTTTTGGAAGAGCTACACGAATATGGACTAAAATATCGCCTCGGCCTCTGCCTTGCTGTGGCACTCCCTTGTTTTTGATTTGCAAAATGTCTCCGGTGTTTATCCCCTCAGGAATATTGAGAGTGGAAAGCCCGTCTAAAGTCTGGATATCATATTTGGCACCGAGCAAAGCATCGGAAAGTTTTACGTCTAAATTCATTATGAGGTCGCTTCCTTCTTTGCGGAAAGTTTTATGTTTCTTTATGTGGGTTTTTATATAAAGGTCGCCCGGAGTGCCGCCTTTGACCGCTTCGCCGCCGCCGGACAGACGGATCATCTCGCCGTTGTCTATACCGGCTGGGATTTTTATTTTTATTTCCTCCTCTCTTTTGATGATACCCAAACCGTCGCAGAAACTGCATTTTTCTTTTGGAACTTTGCCCGAGCCCCCACAAGTCTCGCAAGCGCGAGTGACTTGGATGGAGCCAAAAATAGATCTTTTCATTTCTCTTATTTTTCCTTTGCCGTTGCAAGTCTCGCAGGTTATGGTCTCTGTGCCCTTTTTGGCTCCGCTACCGTTGCAGACGTTGCAAACCGAAACTTTATTTAAAAGTATGGTTCGTTCAACGCCAAATATAGATTCTTCAAAAGAAAGCTCCAAGTCTATGGATATGTCCCTCCCTCTCTTGGCTTGAGACCTTCGGCCTCCGCCGAAAAATTCTCCAAAAATGTCTCCCAAATCAAAACCTTCGGCAGAAAAACCTCCTTGTCCTTGCTCACCGGTAAAACCTGAAAAATCAAAACCGCTTTGTTTGGCAAAATCCTCCCAGTTACCGCTAAAGCCTCCACCGGCACTTTGCCCACTTGGTCCTCCGGCAAAAGTTTGTCCATAAGTGTCATACTGAGCTCTTTTTTGGTCATCAGAGAGGACGCTGTAAGCTTCACTGGCTTCTTTAAATTTTTCGGTATTACCGCCCTTTTTATCGGGGTGATATTTATGAGCAAGAGTACGAAACGCCTTCTTTATCTCATCTTTTGAGGCTTTTTTGTCTATACCTAATATTTCGTAATAGTTTTTCATATGATTTAGCGAAATCATGTCGCATTGGCGTCCATTGAAATGCGACCCTACTATAGCAAGATTTTAGCTCTTTGTCACTTATTTATTTTCTTCAGGCTTGTCCGGCGAAGCTTTAGCGGAGTCGGACGGTTTTGACTCTTCTTTTTTTGTTTCTTTTGGCTCGCTTGCCTTTGGTGTGGGATTTTTTTGCATATACTCCCCTATTTTCTGGATTTCTTTTGAAAGGTTTTCGGTGGCTGCTTTTATGGCTGAAATATCATCTTTATCTTTGACTTTTTTAAGCTCTTCAACTTTTTCTTGCACTCCTTTCTTAATATCGTCAGAAATCTTCCCCTCGGCATCTTTGAGGGCTTTTTCGGTAGTGTAGACTAGTTGCTCGGCTAGATTTTTGGCTTCAGCTGCCTCTTTTTTCTTCTCATCATCCTCGGCATGAGCTTCGGCGTCTTTTTTCATCTTTTCTATTTCTTCTTTGGAGAGGCCGGAACTGCCTTCTATCTTTATTGACTGTTCTTTGCCGCTTGACTTGTCCTTGGCCTTAACACTTAGGATGCCGTTAGCGTCTATATCAAAAGAAACCTCTACTTGGGGCACTCCGCGCGATGCCGGCGGTATGCCGTCTAAAATAAACCGACCGAGAGTGCGATTGTCGGCAGCCAAAGGCCGCTCCCCTTGGACAACATGTATCTCTACACTTGTCTGGTTATCGGCGGCAGTGGAAAATACTTGAGATTTTGAAGTTGGGATAGTGGTATTTCGGTCAATTTGTTTGGTAGCTACTCCGCCCATTGTTTCAATACCGAGGGAAAGCGGAATGACGTCTAAAAGCAAAATATCCCTGACGTCACCACCAATGATGCCTCCTTGGATAGCGGCGCCCAAAGCGACGACTTCATCCGGATTGATGCTTTTATTTGGCTCTTTACCAAAAAACTTTTTCACTTCTTCCACCATTTTTGGCATCCTTGTTTGGCCTCCGACCAAAACGATTTCATCTATGTCACCGACTTTGAAAGGTGAAGCTTCAATAGCTCGCTTGGTGATTTCTAGGGCTCTTCGTATAAACTCATCGGCAATCTCTTCCAATTTGGCGCGGTTCATTTTTATAAGAAGGTGGCGGGGGCCGGAAGAATCGGAAGTTATGAAAGGTATATTGATTTCGGTATCAGTGGCGGTTGAGAGTTCAATCTTGGCTTTTTCTGCGGCTTCGTCTAGGCGTTGAAGTGCCAATGGGTCTTTGGTGATATCAATACCTGATTCTTTTTTAAATTCGCTAGCTAGCCAGTGGATGATTTTTTGGTCGATATCTCTGCCGCCCAAATGAGAGTCCCCGTCGGTGGCTTTAACCTCTACTACATCATCCCCCACCTCCAAAATGGAAATATCAAAAGTGCCACCACCGAAATCAAAAACTGCAATCTGCTCGTCTTTCTTTTTATTAAATCCATAAGCCAAAGCTGCTGCTGTCGGTTCGTTTATAATCCTTTTGACATCAAGTCCGGCGATCTGACCTGCGTCCTTTGTGGCTTTCCTCTGGGCATCATTGAAATATGCAGGCACGGTGATGATAGCTTCGGTAATCTTTTCTCCCAGTTTAGCTTCGGCGTCAGCCTTTATCTTCCCGAGAATCATCGCTGAAATTTCTTCCGGCCTATAATTTTTATCACCTATTTTTACCGAGACTCCCCCTGCCTCTCCCTTGGAGACTTCAAAAGGCACTGTCTTTATATCTTTTTGGACAGCTTCTTCATCAAAGTTGTGGCCGATAAATCTTTTTATGCCAAAAACGGTATTTTTAGGATTGGTTACAGCTTGCCTTCTTGCCAAAAGTCCAACCAGCCGCTCGCTGGTTTTGGAAATAGCTACAATAGAAGGCGTAGTACGTACCCCTTCGCTGTTTTCAATTATTTTAGGGCTTCCGGCTTCCATTACCGCTACGGCGCTGTTTGTGGTCCCTAAATCAATCCCAATTATTTTTGACATAATTTTTGAAAGTTATTAATAATTTAAATTTTTTAAATGTTAGCGAATGGAATTATACTCGTCTTTGAAGTTATTTCAACTCTGCTACTTTGACTTTGGGCGGACGGATTATTTTGTCTTGTAGCTTGTAGCCTACGCTTACCACTTCAAGTATTTTATGGTTATCTTTGGGGTTTTCTATCGGGACGTTTTCTATGGCTTCATCCCTTTGTGGGTCAAACTGCTCTCCCAAAGGCGAAATAATAGAAATGCCATGATTTGAAAGGACATTTACAAGTTGACTGTGGATATATTCGACACCCTGTCTCCAGTTTTTATCTACTTTTTCCCAAGCCTCTTTGTTTTTGAAGGCAGATTCAAACGAATCAAGGACAGGGATTATTTCTGTAGCGATATCTTCTTTGGCAAACTTGGCGAACTCCCTTTTTTCTTCTTCCAGCCTTTTGCGTAAGTTTACTCCGTCTGCTCTCTCTTTTTGCCAACCAGTCAGATATTCTTGGCTTTTCTCTTCCAGTTTTTTTACTTTTTCCCGAAGTTTTTTTATGAGAGCGGCAGGGTTGCTTTCCTCATCTTCGTTGTCAAAAATTATTTCTTCTTCATCTTTCATATTAAGTTATCGCTTATCCAATGTGGCTTACTTGGAAACCCTCGGTTTTCCAACACTCGCTCCGCTCGCTTCCTTCCTCCACAGGAAAACTAGAGTTTTTCCGACCCCTTTCCCCCACCACAATGGTCTGGCTATCGCTTCGACCATTGCGGTGCTTTCCTTGCTTTCTTGAGGCCAAATTTGCGTCGTTCTTTGGCGCGAGGGTCGCGTTTCAAAAAACCGATAGTTTTAAGTTTTGGTCTTGATGTTCCATCATATTTTACCAGAGCGCGAGCAATACCGTGCCTCAAAGCTTCTGCTTGAGAATGTATACCACCCCCTTTCATATGTGCGGAAACACTAAAATTGCCAATCTTCACTTTAGCCAAAGCTTCCTCTACTACTTTACGGAGTTCTTCGGTTGGAAAATATGTAGCTAAGTCTCGGTCATTTATTTTAAAAGTATTTTTGGAAGCTGGAGTAATACGTACTCTAGCGACAGCCGTTTTCCTTCTACCGACGGCCTCAAAGTATCGTTCTTTACTTTTTGCTTGCCCTGAGCTTGCCCCATGGGCTGTTTTTTCTTTTGCTGTTGGTGCCATATTATTCGGTGATTATTAAATTTTGCATCATCCTGTCTCTCAATTTGTTTTTAGGTAACATACCTTTTATAGCGATTCTCAAAACTTCTTTCATGCCTTTATCCGAAATAACTTTTTTCATACTTCTCTCTCGCAAGCCGCCTGGATAACCGGAATAGTTTTTATAAATTTTATCATCCATTTTTTTATTGGTGGTAAAAATCTTTCCGGCATTTGATATTTTTACTTTCACATCTGGAATAGCGTTGCGGACAAAATCAACTCGATTTTTACCCATCAAAATAATAGCGACTTCGCTGGCTACTCTCCCTAATTTTTTATTTTGTGCATCTATTGTGTATTCCATGATTTTTATTTTACAAATTCAATAATCGCCATCTTGCTTCCGTCTGACATCCTCCTTTTGGATTTTGTGATTCTGGTGTAACCGCCTTTTCGGTCTGCATATTTTGGGGAAATGGTATCAATCAATATCTTGGTGGCTTTTGTTCCTAGCTTCTCATTTATTGCTCTTCTTGCGGCAATATTTTTTAGTTTACCTTTTGTTACGAGTTTTTCGATAAACGGTCTGAGCTCTTTGGCTTTCGGCTCCGTTGTTTCCATTTTCTCATACAAAACCAAAGATCGAGCAAGAGAATTCATCAAAGCATTTCTTACTTTGCGGATCCGGCTGAATTTTCTGTTTGCGTTATGATGTCTCATGATAATCTTTTAATTCCTGCCTACCGGCAGGCAGGCTTTAATTATTTTAATGTTATGCCGTGTTCTCCTAAAACTCTTTTAATTTCGGCGACTCCTTTAGCTCCAAGTCCCTCTATTTCTAAGATATCTTTCTCCCTTTTTCTTGCCAAACCACCAATTGTTCTTATATTGGCGCTTGAAAGAGCATTTAATGTCCTCGCAGAAAGATTTAAATTTTCGATGCGAGTTTTTAAGAATTCTGAGTCTGTCTTTTGGGCACTGTCATTTTTCTCATCAGAAGTCTCAGTGCTACCCGTCGAGGTATCTTTCTCAGATAAATCTTCTGTCTCTTTAAATCCAACGATAGCTTTCAATTGTTCCATCATAATATATATGGATTTTTCCAGAGCCTCTTTGGGGCTGATACTCCCATCCGTTTCTATAGATATCCTTAGACGGTTGAAGTCCGTTCGATCGCCAACTCTCATATTTTCAACTTCATAATTAACTCTTATGATTGGGGTGAAGTTGGCATCCAGTACGATGGTGCCTATATCAACTTTATTTTTCCCTAGCATATCTCTGCTTACGAAACCCAGCCCCTTTTCTACGGTAATCTCTATGTTCAGCTCAGAATCTTTATCAGTAAGGGTTGCTATAACGAGCTCTGGATTTATAATCTCCACTTGTCCGGGGGCTTCGATGTCTTTGGCAGTAACGGTTTTTACCCCTTTTGCTTTTATTGTTAGAGTTTGGGACTCGTTGGAAAGTATTTTAATCCTGATTCTCTTTAAATTGAGCATTATCATCACCACGTCTTCCTTTATACCTTTTATTGAGGAAAACTCATGTTCAACGCCTGCAATCTTTACCGAAGTTATAGCCGCTCCGGGCAGAGATGATAAAATAATTCGGCGAAGACTGTTGCCTATGGTAAATCCATATCCCGGATAAAATCCATCAATCTCATAAATACCTTTATTGCCTTCTTCCCTAACCACTTTTGGTTTTGATGGCAACACAATATTTTTATCAAAGTTATCCATTGTCATAATATTAAAAATTAAAATTAATTAAAATTAAAAAAATACCATTTTAAAAACTATCTCTGGTAATACCCAATAACCTGGTTAAGGTCAAACAATAGGTCGGCTTTTTCCGTGAAAGACCCTTCTTTTATAGAAAGCTCTTTCTTCTTGCTATCCCATGATATCCAATCTGGTGACTTTGTTTCCGTAATTTTATTCTCCATTTCGCTAAACAGCTTGCTTTCTTTGCTTCCCTCACGAATGGTTATTTTATCACCGGGGCTGACAGAGAAAGATGGAACATAAACTTTCTTATCATTTACCAAAAAATGGCCATGAGAAACAGCTTGCCTGGCAGAGAGATGAGTTGGTAAAATACCAGCTCTCCAAACTACATTATCAAGGCGATGTTCAAGAGTTTTTAAAAGGGTTATCACAGGAGAGCTTGTCTTTTTCGCCAGAGCTTGATTTACATATTTTGCAAATTGTTTTTCTGCAACACAATAAAACATTCTTGCTTTTTGCTTCTCATTCAATTGTATGCCGAAATCAGTCTTTGGTTTATTAAAAGATTTTTTCTTATTTTTACGCTCTTCCCTAAGGCTATACTTTTGAGTTTGAGTTTTCTCAAAAATAGGAGATTTCAATCTGCGGGCTATTTTGTATTTTGGTCCGATAATCATAAATTTATTAAATTAAACTCTCCTTGGTTTTTTTGGCTTAGGGCCGTTATATGGTATTGGTGTAGCGTCTTTTATTGAAATAAGGTTTATGCCTTTTGAAATAAAGCCTCTTATCCCAGATTCTCTGCCCGAACCGACACCTTTCACAATTACCCCGATTTCCTTTATGCCTAAAGTTTGAGCCTTTGCTCCTAATGTCTCACCAACCTTGGCGGCAGCAAATGGAGTACCTTTCTTTGCTCCTTTGAATCCCAGTTTTCCGCTAGAAGAAACAGCTAAAACATTGCCTTTTTTATCGGTTAGTACCAGTTCTGTGTTGTTGTAAGTTGATCTGACGTGAAGTATTCCAGATTCAACTTTTTTTTTGTTGGAAATATCGACCGTCTCTGCTTTGACATTGCTATCTCCTGACTCTGTATTTGTTTTTACAATTCTTTTTTTACCCATAACTGTTTTTTATTTGTATTTTATTTCTTCTCAACCGCTTTTCTGCCGGTGCCAACGGTTTTTCTGGTGTTGCCTCTGCGAGTGCGGGAATTGGTCTTAGTCCTCTGGCCTCTGACCGGCAAGACCCGGATGTGCCTTATTCCTCTATAGCATTTTATGTCTTTGAGTCTTTTTATATTTCCGGAAACTTCTCTTTTTAAATCTCCTTCAATTTTTAGACCCTCTATTATCTTTCTTATTTCATTTTCTTTTTCTGTACTCAGCTCTTTAGCTTTGGTGCTCCAATCAACTTTTGCTTTGTCCAAAATTTGTTTAGCACGAGGACGACCAACTCCAAAAAGGGTCGTTAACCCAGTATCAAGTCTCTTATTGTCTGGTATTGTAATTCCTAAAATCCTCATAATTTCTTAATCTTTTTTATTATCTAAATATTTTTATTACCCCTGTCTTTGTTTGTGTTTTGGATTTCCTTCGCACACAACAAACAAAACACCTCCTCGGCGAACCATCTTGCATTTCGGGCACATTTTCTTTATTGAAGCTTTTACTTTCATCCCGTTAGAAGTCCAAATTAACCAATAAATTACTTACTCTTGAATCCCTAGACTTCTAACGGGATTCATTTGCCTTATCAAACTGCTCGCTTACCATCAAGCCTGCGCACGATCCTACCCTTTCCTCCGTAAGGATCAAGAATAACTTCCACGGAATCTCCGATTAAGACTTTGATTCTATTGAGTCTCATTTTGCCCGATAAATACGCGATCGCCTCTATTTCCTTAAATTTGACACGAAAAAACGCATTCGGAAGCGCTTCCGTTATTACGCCGATACTTGTTTCCTGCCTCTCTTTATCTGTCATTAGCAATGGGAAAAGGTTAGCATATAAGGCTTATTAGTGTCAAGTTTTTAGTTATCGATCGTCCGAACATGTATTTTTGAAGAACTATCAGGGAAGGATTGCTTCCAAATAGGTCTTATGGTGGCTGTTAAACTTGAAATTCCGGCAAATTCACTCATAAGATTTGCCGCTTCTTTTTTGGGAGCTCCTAAGAGTTTTTGATTTATAATATTTACATCTATACTTGCCAAAATCTTAGCCTTACCGTTTATTTGTAAGTTTATTTTCCCACCAGTGTCCAAGTCATCGGGTTTGCTGGTTATTTTTAGAAGGGAAAAATCTTTGATTATAGATTTTATGTTGTTCCAATCTGTTGAACTTGATACGTAATGGTTTGTTATAGTACCCGATAAATCTTGAATGTTTAGCATTATTGCATAAGCAGTCACCTCTTTTCCTATAATAACAGACGAACCGTCTTCTTTTTGAGGCAGCTCTTGAGACTTATATACAATAGAACCTCCAAGTAAAGTAAGTCCTTCGGGCACTTTTGAATTTAAGTCTTTTTGAAGGTTGGCCTCTGTTTCAGTATCAATATTTTGTAATGCCGTCTGTTTATTGGCAGGAAGCACGGTTTTGATTTTACCTACAAAACCGCCGGCCATATCTGTAAGAGACCGAGCATAAAAGTTTTTATAACGATTTACGTCGCTCTTAAATCCGGGGATAGTAAAATCAGACTTTTTGATATTGTATTTTTCTCCAGCTTCATCGGCGGTAACTTGCACTTCTATGCTCCCGGGAGCTCCCACTCCATTTAGGACTGTTTTACCCGGTACTACGACCGACTCAGATATCCTATAGATAAGGCCTTCTGGACTTTCAAATCTTGTGCGGGTGATAAGTCTTTGAGGTTCGGTAGAGAAATTATTATAAATCACAATCTTGCCTGAAGCTTTAAGTGTGGCAGCTTCCTCGCCGGTGGTTGGCACAGAAATCGTATTTGATTGTGAAAGTTTTACGACTTCGTATCTGACAGTGTTTTCTTGCTTATCATTTGTACCGATTATTTTCATATCTACATCGGTATTCTGACTTTTTGGTGTGATGACTATAGTAGCCGAAGCGAATACCGTCATCATTACCACGATAAATCCACCGATTAAAATAATAACAATGGCTCCAAATATCAGCGGTTTTTTCTTTGTCTTACTGAGACCAGAAGTGTTCCGAATCGGCTCTTTTTTGTCTTTAGGGTAATAATATTGGTAAGCGTCACTTTTTTTGTTTTCTGTTACCTCTGACATTTTGGAATCAAAGCTTACAGGCTCTGTCTTCGGAGTCGGTGGAGTTTTTGGTTTGATTGCGATAGGTACTTTTCTTTTGCCACTATTAGGAATAGGGACATCACGGATGCTCCTTCTTTCAGGCGGTGTTACATCGCTAAATTGTATTCTTGGCATATTTGTATTATAAACCTTTTTTTGATTTTTGCGCAACAAAATTGTGGAAAGATGTCATTCCAAGATTGCTTTTATACGCCGGACTCCAGCCGAGGAAGCTTCTTCTTTGATGATTTTGAAAACTCTTTTAGGTTTCTTATCCCTCGGGTTCTCCTCGGGACCTCCAATACTGGCAAGATCGCCAGTATTTTCGGCATGCGGGCCACCACAAAATTCTTTTGACCAGGCGGACTCTAGAGAGTCGCCTATATAATAGATACTGACCTCGTCACCGTATTTTTCTCCGAATACATGAGCTGCGCCGGTTTTTTCGGCTTCCTCTTTGTTCATTACCATTTTATTTACAGGCAAATTTTCGGAAATTTTTTGATTGACCAAATCTTCAACTTTCTGTTCTTCTTCATCTGTCATCTTGCGGTTAAATGAAAAATCAAATCTCAATCTCTCAGGTGTTATATTGCTCCCCTTTTGCGTCATGTTCTCTCCTAGGACTTCTTCAAGTGCTTGTCTAAGCAAATGTGTGGCGGTGTGGTACTTTATTTCCATTTCAGAATGTCCCCCCAGTCCCCCCTTAAACTTTTGTTCACTGCTTGCTCGAGATTTTATTTTATGCTCTTCCATTCTGTTTTGAAACAACTGTCTGTCAACGGTCATACCTCGTTCTTTAGATATCTCCTCGATAAGTTCAAAAGGAAAACCATATGTGGTCACTAGTCCAAAAACTATTGAAGCTGGCAGTTCTTGCTTATTCATTTTTTCATTCTCATAGGTTCGAGCTACCCAATTAAATTCTTTGAGCCCTTTCTCCAATGTCTCTTCAAATTTTTCTGTTTCCTCCCCTATAGCTTCAAAAATTTTATCTTTTTTTTCGTTTAATTCAGGATAAGTGTTAATTATTGTTTCTACGGGGGCTTTATAGAAATTTACATCTAGACTAGCTCCTATAAATTTGTGATGAATCAACATCGCTCTTCTTATCAATCTTCGTAATACATAACCATGACCAACATTAGAAACTTCAACCCCATCAGAAATTATAAAAGCTATTGCCTTTAAATGGTCTGCTACTATTCTAATTTTTTCTATTGGTTTATCACCAACAATGGAAATAATTGAAGATATTATCAGTGCAAATAAATCAGTATCAAAAACAGTTGGGACTTTTTGGACGACTTTTACCAATCGCTCCAAGCCCATGCCTGTATCAACACCTTTAGTTTCAAGTGGTTTTAAGGTTTTATCGCTGTTTTGATAGAACTCATTGAAAACAATATTCCATATTTCAATCCCATCTACATAAATTTCGGTGGTTGGGCCACAAGGGCCTTCCTCCCCTGTCGGACCCCAAAAGTTATCGGCCCTGCCTGATTTTTTAACCACGATATTTGGGTCAATAGATTTCCAGATTTTTTCTGATTCTGAATCTGGAGGAATTTTGTCCTCTCCAGCAAAAACCGAAATGTAATCTATTTTCAAATTCATCCAATCGGGACTGGTGATAAATTCATAAGCGTATTTGATTGCATCAATTTTCCAATACCCACCAAAACTGAAATTACCAAGCATTTCAAAAAAGGTAAGATGGCTTCCATTCCCCACTTCATCAATGTCGGAAGTGCGGACGCATTTTTGGACTGAAGCGACATTCAATGAACCGAAATCTTCCTTCGCATTTTTCTTGCCAATATAATAGGGTTTGAATTGTTGCATCCCCGCTGTAGTGAAAAGCACTGAAGGGTCGTTTTCGGGGATAAGCGAAGCACTCGGGATTATCTTATGTCCTTTGCTTTTGAAAAACTTCAAAAATTTTTGCCTGATTTCTTTTGAGGTCATATCGTCATTTTACAACAAAAAGATTCATTTTCCAATTGATTTTATGGATGCAGATAGGTATAGTGTTACGGATGAACTACAAAAAGAAAATATTAAAAAATAGTTTGAGGATTGTGGCGGTGCCTATAAAAAATGCACCATCGGTGACGGTCATGAGTCTTATTGAAGCCGGTTCAAAATACGAGGACAAGAAAAATAACGGTATATCGCACTTCTTAGAACACATGTGTTTTAAGGGGACAGAGAAAAGACCCAATGCTGTAGATATTTCCGGGGAATTTGATTCTCTTGGCGCCCAGAGTAACGCATTCACTTCTCAAGAAGTCACAGGTTACTTCGGCAAAGCTCACAATAAACATACTGACAAAATTTTAGATATCATTTCGGACATGTATCTTCACCCGACTTTTCCGGCAAATGATTTGGAGATAGAAAAAGGAGTTATAGTAGAAGAAATAAATATGTATGAAGATTTGCCTCAGAGTTTGGTACACGAAGTTTTTGACGGACTTCTGTATGGAGACCAACCGGCCGGCTGGAGCGTAGCTGGCACAAAGGAAAATGTGCGAGGATTTAGACGGGATGATTTTATAAATTATAGAAAGAATCATTATGTTTCTTCAGCCACAACCATTGTTATTGCCGGAGACATTGACGATGGTGATGTTTTTAAAAAAGTAGAAAAAGCTTTTGAAGGTATGCCTGCGGGCAAAAAAGCTTCTAAGAAAAAAGTCTTGGAAAAGCAAAATAAGCCTGCTATCAAATTAAAGTTTAAAGAGACCGATCAAACCCATTTGATCATAGGATTGAGAGCTTTTAATCTTTATGACAAAAAAACGCCGGCTTTAAAGCTGCTCTCTGCGGTACTTGGCAGTGGTATGAGCTCTCGGCTTTTTCAAAAGATGAGGACTGATTTGGGTATTTGTTATTATGTCAGATCGTCTGTTAATGATCTTACAGATCACGGTACTTTGGCAATTTCTGCAGGTGTTGATTCTACGAGAGTGAAGGAAGGTATTAAAGGAATTTTAGGAGAGATGGTAAAAATAAGAGATGAAAAAATCCCGGACTCGGAACTTCGTAAAGCCAAAGATTATATTATAGGCAATATGTATTTGGGATTAGAATCGTCTGATTCGTTGGCCGGATTTTATGGTTTCCAAGAAATATTAAAGGAAAAAATAAAAACGCCAAAGGAAGTGGAAACGGAAATAGAAAAAATTTCGACGGGAGATTTATCCAAAGTGGCAAAAGAAATTATCACAAACAGCAAACTAAATATGGCTATAGTCGGAAAATACAAAGACGAAAATCAATTCAAAAACATTTTGAAAGTTTAAAATGTTTTTAAGATCTCAAAATCTTTCTTAAGCTGATCCTTAGTGTGAGAATTATAGACAGCGACGGCCGGGTGATACAAAGGGACGACTTTAATGTCGCCATAGCTTGTAGTGGTATCAAAGACTCTACCGTGCATTTTGCTTATTACATCCAGTTCTAGTTCAAGACCTAATTTATTCATAACATAACCCATAGCATATCGGCCGAGAGTAGCTATAACTTTTGGCTGGATGATTTCGATTTGCCTGTCCAAAAACGGTCCGTAAATTTTTATTTCATCCGGTAGAGGGTCCCTGTTTTGAGGTGGCCTGTCTTTGACGATGTTGGTTATATATATTTCGCTTCGCTCAATACCTACGAAATTTAAAAGTTCATTTAAAATATCTCCAGCTCTTCCGCAAAACGGTTTGCCGGTTTTGGCTTCGTTTCTACCGGGAGCTTCGCCTATAAACATTATTTTGGCAAAATGACTCCCCTCCCCGATTACCGGCAGATTTTTGTTTTCAATCCTAAATTTATAAAGCGGCGATTTTTTGAGCGCCACCACTTCATCTTTAATCTTCCTCATCAATTCTTTTCGGTCTTCTTTATTTTGTTGCATTGTTTACTGAGTTTATATATGTGCAATACTGACAATCGGGTAATGACTTTGGAATCTCCACGGAATCCAGGCATTTTTTCATTTCTAAAAGCGTTTTTTCTATCCATTTGTCCGAACCTGTATAAGGAATGAGTTTGACGTCAAATTCGAGCTTGCCATCAAAAGCCTCTCTGTCTCTTTTGCCATTTGCATAGACGAAATATCCGGTGTTAGAGACTTCCAAATCATTGTGCCGCAGGAGCCACTGATAGACCTCCATTTGCCTCTTGTATCCGTCCTGCCACTCGGCGTCGAGTGTTACCTCCGCCTCTTTGCTAGTAGCTTTATAATCAACCACCATAAGCTCCCCTTTTTTATCCACCCAGATATCATCGACAGCGCCAAAGACCACAAAATTGGCTGGTTCAAAAAAGGCTTCTACACCAGTAAAATTTTCTCGCCATTTTTCCATTCGTGTGTCTGCGAATGGTATAGCATCTACGCCGTAATTCTCCATTAAAGGATGGGGAGTTTTTTGTTTGCGATGGATGTCAAATTCTTTTTTAAGCAATGTATCAACTGCACTGTTTAAATTGAAAGGAAAGCCTTGAGGTCTCCCAACTCCAAGCCTTCGGTCTAGATAAAAACACCTCGGACATTCCACAAACAAATCAATCTTTGACCTGCTTATCCTAAAAGCTTCCTTGACTTTCGGGTCATAAAGTTTTTTTCTATAAAACGCCATTTATTTTTGTATCAATTTTATTTCAGCCATCATTTTGGTGATTTTTTCGTCTGATAGACCGGCCTGTTTCGCAATATCTGGATTATCTTGGGCCTGTTTGCAAAGAACAATACCTGCTTCCATTAAAAGTTTTTCGTCGCTTGGATTAATACTAACAAGACAAGTAATCGGGTGAAGATGTGTTTCTTCTATCAAATCTTGTAAACTGCCATCTTCGGGATAATTCCAGCCGACTAATTTCATATTTTTGCACATGGCGTATTTGATGGCTGATTCGGAAAACTTAGTGTTGGTAATGAGCCAACCTTCGTCTAATTTTCTTTCCTTACCAAAACTGAATATAGTTTCCGACAAATCTTCCCAGCGCGCTTTAATATACAAAGCAACTTTTAAATCAGACTTAATGCCAAATTCGTTATGAAATTTTGCCTCTACCATTGTGAGTTTGTTTTCATTCCAAGCCACAATATCTACTTCGTGTTCTGCACATTTACCTTTGGCCATAAAATCTGTTACTGTCTCAAATCCTTTGGCGCGAAAAATCTCTGCCACAAATTGTTCAAACGGAAAACCGGAAGGTCCTAGATCCACGATTGCATTTCGAAGTGAATATCTGGCGGTAACTTTAGGTTCGTCCTCTTTTTTTAAGAGTTCAAAGGCGTGTGTGTATATTTCTTTGGTGGTAATGTTGTCTATCAATTCTTTCTCAATATGAGAGATTATTTTATCTACCACACTTTTCTTTGCTCCTGCTTTCGTTAAAGAGTTGTGTAATTTTTGTGGATCAAAAATCTCTCTTTCTCCAGTTGCTTTAATTATGTATTTATCACTCATTGATTTATTATACCACCACCCAGACAAATTTCTCTCTGCCCGAATGAACCGTTCGGACGGGTATCATATAAAACCAAAGATTGGCCACTAGAGACCCTCGTTTGAGGCTCTTCAAAAGTGACTTGGTAATAATTGTTTTGTTTTGAGATGATGCATTTTTGCTTTTCTTGTCTGTATCTAATACGTGCCGAGTATGTTTTTGACAGGTCTGGTATTTTTCCGCTTACCCAATTTATATTTTGAAGTTTTATATTGGTATCGCCAAAAAAATGTTGCGGAGAAAATTGCTTTGAAAAAAGTCTGGTTGAGCCCTGCAAGGGCGACCCGAGGACTTTTTGAAAAGCAATTTTCGGAGCATTTTCTCGATTATCCTTAGCAATTTTCTTTCTGGCGATGGGAGCAACAGTCACTGTATTTCTTTTGATATCCTTTGCTACCACATACAAAGGCACTTCCTTATCTGATTTTTTTGTAATAGTAAAACCGCGCCTTTCGCCTATGGTAAAAAATATCGCTCCGTTATGATAGCCTATGATTTCTCCATTTCTATTTAAAACATCTCCTTTTTTCGACGAAATATATCTCCCTAAAAATTCTTTCATATCAACTTGTCCCAAAAAGCAAAGACCCTGGCTGTCTTTCCTTGTAGCTTGTGGCAGACCAAATTTTAGAGCGAGCTTCCTGACTTCTGATTTTTGCAGATGCCCTACGGGAAATAAAACATGTTTCAATTGCTTTTGAGTTAAGGTCCAGAGAAAGTAGCTCTGGTCTTTGTTTTTGTCAGCGCCCTCCATAAGAACTACTTCACCTGAAGTTTGCGCGTAGTGTCCTGTAGCAACAAAATCAGCTCCGTTTTTTAGCCCAAATTTCAAAAAATGTCCGAACTTTATTTCTTTATTGCACATCACGTCTGGATTTGGCGTCCTTCCTTTTTTGTATTCGGCCACCATATAATCAACCACTTCTTTTTTATATTCTTTTTCCAGATCAAGCGTGATAAAAGGAATATCCAAAATTGCCGCTACTCTCATAGCGCTTCTCCTATCTTCTTTCCAAGTGCAGGGGTATCCTTCCGGAGTCCATGCTTTTATAAAAACTCCCGTTACAGCGTAACCTTCTTTCTTTAGCAACGCTGCCGACACTGCACTGTCCACCCCGCCGGACAATCCTACAAATACTCCTCGGCCTTGCTTAGGGTGAAATTTTTTGACCTTATTTTTCATAAGGCCAATAATATATCAAAAAATTCAATTTAGGTACAATTCTCTGTTTCTTTTATGTTCTTCAAAATTTTTGGCGTAATATATGTTGCCAACTTTGTCGGAAAGAAAATACAAATATGAGGTCTGGGTTGGCGCAATAGCGGCTCTCAAAGAGTCAATACTTGGACTGGCGATTGCAGTCGGAGGCAGACCTTTATTTATATAAGTGTTATAAGAGTGATCTTCAACCAGATCTTCTTTTGTTAAAGTGTATGAATTTTTACCATTGTAATATATAAACGGCGAATCAACTTGAAGGAGCATATTAAGTTTTATTCTTTTCCATAAAATCCCGGCAATTATCCTTTTGGTTTCTAGAGAATTGTTTGCCTCTTTTTCTACGATTGAAGCCATGATGACAATATCGCTTAGTGATTTTTTATATTTTAAAATATCGTTCTCATACGGCTGTATTTGTCTGGTAAAATTTTCTCGCATCATCAGTATGATATCTTTTGCTTTGGTATTTGGCGTCAAGAAGTAAGTATCTGGAAATAAATATCCTTCATAATTATTATCTTTAACCTCATCAAGAAAGTCTTTGGATTTGAAAGCAGGCAATTCTTTTTCAAAAATTTTCGCCATTTCAAAAGAGGACGTACCCTCGGGGATAGTTATTTTTTTTGCGATTAAACCAAACTCTCCGTTATGGATCATCCCCGCTACTTTGAAGATATTTACGGCTGATGGGAAATAATAATCGCCAGCAATGACCATTCTTTGTCCGCCTAAGATAAAAATAAATGTCTTTAACCAAAAGGAAGAACGGACGACGCCTTCTTGCTCAAAAGATTTAGCTATTTGAGAGAGAGACTCACCTCTTTCGATTGTGACTAGCGCTTGCTCTGGAAAAGGTCTCGGTGACCTCCAGCTAAAAGTATAAAATCCAGCCAGAAACAAGATAGTAATAATCGCTATGCTTATTATTTTAAAAAAATGTTTATTTATAAAAGGAGAAAAACCAAAAATCCTAAGTCGCCAAATTATCACTTTTGGACTAGCGGCTATTTTCAGTCGCAAACTCTCTATTTTCTGGAGTAGTAACTCTTTTAATTTAATGAATTTATTCATCCCGTTAGAAATTTATATCTTAGGGGTTCATTGATTAATTTAAAATATGAATTGTATTTCATGGTATTTCTAACGGGATTCATTGCTGGTTATATAGGAAGATTTGGCGGAGCTTTAGATTTGAGCGAAGGTATTCTCTCAAAGGTTGGCGTGCTGGCGACGGAGCCAGGAAAATGATAAATAGTGGCAAGTTCCTCGGCATTTAAAATAAATGGCTTGCTGTAAAATTTCCTGCCTCTCCATGGTGAGTAGAAAAATCGACGGAGCTTATACTCTTCTAAAACTCTAGGTTTAAGTTTTTCTTCCTTGCCGCCCCATTTCTTCCAAGGATAATTAAAAATAGTAGACCAACCTTTCGGTTTAAAACCATTTAAATTTTCAGAACCATATTGTTTGAGACAGCCGGTGACGCCCCCAATATTTGCCGGATTGTATTTATCTTTATCGGCAATATAAATTCCTCTAATGCCGCAATCAAAAGGCGTTTTTGATATGCTTCGTTCTATGGCAGCAATTACATCAGCCTCACCTTTACTTGGTATTCGGGGGAAGCCCCCTTCTTTGGCAGTTTTTAATTCTTCTATTATTTTATCTTTTTCTACTTTAGCTTCGTTTATCCAAGAATCTTCCTCTTCTCCAAAAACATCAAATAAGCGTTTCTTTTTGTGAGCCCGGATTATTATTTGAAACCAAACATTATGCCCGGCTGTCATGGAACCCAAAAATTCTATCATGGGCGTCATTGGGTCAATTTTAAACTCTTCCTTTGGGTCTTTATCAAGTCCATAATCAATGTAAGTTTTAATTGGAAAAGGATTTGACTTTATTAAGGCAAATTCGCAAGCCCAAATGTTGTTTATATTCTGATTGTAATAAAAAGGTTTAGTATAATCTTCCGCTTCGTAGATTTCTACGCCCGGATATTGGGAATATATTTGCGATTCAAGGATGCTTCTGTGTTTCAGTCTGGTCCAAATAAAAAATCTGACATTGCCTCCAATCGAAACTATTTCTAAAGAAAACCAAGGCCTGGTCTGACCCTTCCATATTCTATCTATCCAAGTAGCCTCGCCACCTCCCTGGAAAAAAGACCCAAAAATAACTTCCATCGCTAAAGGTGATTTCATTATTTCTCTTGGCAATTTTATCTCAAGCAAAACGGAATCTTCTTTTTGCCAAAATTTTACCCGTTTATAGTAGAGCCAGGCATCAAAAAGAGCCACTAAAAAAACAGCCGGCAACCAAATCGGCATGGTGATATAAAGATATCCGAATGCCGTAAGTAATCCATTCCAAATATCAGGTGGTATAAAACCTAAAAGCATGATTTAAATTATAGCACAGAGAATTTATATCACTGTGTACATTCCTTGCTTGTTTTTCTTGAAATATTTTGGATTTTGGAGATTAACCATAATAGTATTTGGTTTGACATATCTCTCTTTCAGCACTTTTTCTAAAATTTTATCCTTTGGTAAAGGACCATCTCTTTTGAGAATTTCCAAGATAACATCTCGGACTACGCCGGTTGAATAACCCCACTCTTTAAGAGCATAAAGTCCGCGACCCACCAAGACGAAACGAGAATCTTTGATAAGTTCATTGTGGGTAGTGGCGACATGCGCTTTTTTGTTGAAGACTTCGCTGATAAGCTTGGCAACTTCACGGAAATGAATTGGTGAGCCATGCTTACGAAGAATAAGGTAGGCATAATCGCGCACCCCTTTAGTTTTTATGTTGGAAGATTTTGATTTACCCCACTCGCCCAAAGGATTTTTGCCGATGTTTTTGGAAATAGAAAGCCAACGAGTCAGTATTTCATCTTGTTTATAGTCGTCAGAAAGTTCTTTTAGATGACCCAAGAAAGAAGAAACAATTTTAGATTCCGGAATAATTTCATCATCACCCAATCCGGAATATAGATCACGCAAAGCCTCGTGAATTTTTTCGGCTAGTCCTTTGTCTATATGCCAATGGTGCTTAAATTCAACATCTTCTTTTATTTTATTAAAATCATCACCCACTACCAAAAGGAAATGAATATATTTTTTGGTGAGGATATCTTTTCCTAAGCTATCCAACAGATCATCTTCCGAGATTACTCCACCCATTTTGTTAATGGTAGTTTTAAGTTCGTCAAAAACAGCCCTCTCTTTTTCGTAAGTGTCGGCTTTTCTTATATGATTGATGGCATAATTTTCTATCTGCCTGACTCTCTCTCTGGTGATGCCATATTTTTTGCCTATTGCCTCAAGTGTCATTTCTTTCCCTTCTGTGTTAAATCCGAATCTGCCTGTGATGACATCCTGAGCTCTATCTGGCAATGAGCTTAGGAGCCTTTTGACAGCCTGCTTAGGATTAAACGACAATACGAAGAACTTATTTTTAGGGGCCTCTTTTTTCATGTATTTGTTGAATTAATTATACCACAACACTATAACACATCTGGTATATCTCTACAATATCACAGACAAATTTTTTGTCAAATGACGAAATTTATTACCTTATTTTGTACAAAAATTACCTTTTTGATTTCTTTATTCACAATCCATTTTTGGATTTCGGGCAATGAGGCAACTTTTTCTTTGACTTCAGTTTCCGTGATGTCGAGTTTTGCTTCAAAATTGGCTCTAATTTTGCCATTTATTTGGATGATAATAATGACGTTATCTTCTTTTATCTTTGATTCATCAAATTCAGGCCATTTTTCCAGATGTATAGAATTTTTGTGTCCCAATTTGTGCCACAACTCTTCGGTCATATGAGGAGCAAAAGGCGCCAGTAATTTCAAAAATGTCTCGAAATTTTTCTTTGTCACGCCGTAGCCTTGTGCGTGGGAGGATTCCAGTTCATTTAAAAAAATCATCATGGTAGAAATAGCGGTATTGAATTTGTAATTTTCAATATCCTCACTCACTTTCTTTATTGTTTTATGCAAAAAAGCTTCTATTTTGGAACTTGAAGTTGAGAGTTGTTGTTTTTTAGAAATCTCTCCTAGACTTATTCGCCAGATTTTTTCTAAAAATCTTTTGATGCCTACAATACCTCCAATATCCCACGGATACTGCCCTACTTCGTTATAAGGCCCAATGAAAGCCAAATACATTTTTACAGTGTCCGATCCGACTCTTTCTACTTGCTCGTCCGGATCGACTACATTGCCCTTGCTCTTGCTCATCTTTTGTCCGTCCGGTCCTAATATAAGGCTTCGGTTCATCCTTTCAACAAAAGGCTCCGCTTCGTTTACAAACCCCAAATCAAAAAGAACTTTGTGGAAAAATCTGGCATACAAAAGATGCATGGTGGTGTGCTCGGCCCCGCCCGAATACCGCTTTACCGGCATCCACTTTTTCATTCTTTCTTTGCTTGCAAATTCCTTCTCATTTTTTGGGTCTGTGTAGCGGTTAAAATACCAAGAAGAGTCAACAAATGTATCCATGGTGTCGTATTCCGGTCTCCAACCCTTACCAAAAACTTTTTCCACTCTTTCTTTTAATTCTTTTGAAGTGGCAATGGGTGACTCCCCTTTCGGTGCAAAATCTTTCACATCTTCGGGCAATAACCAAGGCAGGTTTTCTTCTGGTATCGGGTGAGGTTTTCCTTCCGGATCATAAACTATCGGTATGGGACAACCCCAATATCTCTGGCGCGACAGCAGCCAATCCCTCAATTTGTATTTGATAACTTTCCTTCCAAATTTTTTAGTGATTTTCTCTCTGGCTTCTTCGGATTTCATATCCGAAAATTTCCCAGAATTTACAAGTGTTCCTTCTCCTACATAGCTTTCAGAAGAAATGTCTTCACCGCTAACTACTTCTTTAATAGGTAAGCCGTATTTTTTAGCAAATTCAAAATCGCGCTCGTCGTGAGCGGGCACAGCCATCACGGCGCCGGTGCCATAATTGCCCAAGACATAATCAGCCACAAAAATTGGCACTTCTTCTCCGTCTGCCGGATTTATGGCTTTTAATCCTTTTATTTCTACCCCTGTTTTTGCCTTTTTAGCATCGGTTCTTTCTATTTCGGTTTTGCTCTTTGTTTCTTTTATATATTTTTCAATTTCCGATCTATTTGTTATAGATGATTTTTCACTTTTTATTTGCTCTATAAGCCACTCATATTCGGGCGCTACGACAAGATAAGTGACTCCAAATAAAGTATCAGCTCTGGTTGTGAAAACATTTATTTTGTATTCGCCGTCTTTTATTTTGAATTCCAGTTCTGCTCCCTCACTCTTCCCTATCCAATTTTTCTGTGCCTCCTTTATTGGCTCTGGCCACTTTAAATCTTTCATATCGGAAAGTAGCCGCTCGGCATAATCGGTAATTTTGAAAAACCATTGCTCTAAATCTTTTTGGACTATCTCGGTGCCACATCTTTCACACTTTCCATCTGTTACCTGCTCATTGGCAAGTACAGTATTACAAGACGGACACCAATTGACAGACGCCTTTTTTTTGTAAGCCAAACCATTTTTATACAATTGCAAAAACAGCCACTGGGTCCATTTGTAATACTCGGGGTCGGAAGTGATTACTTTACGTGACCAATCAAAAGAGTTGCCCATGCTTAAAAGCTGCTTTTCCATGTAAGCGATATTTTCATAGGTCCATTTGTGTGGGTCTACTTTATTTTTAATAGCGGCATTTTCTGCTGGCAATCCGAAGGCGTCAAAGCCAATTGGGAACATTACATTGTATCCCTGCATTCTTTTTGTACGAGCAAAAATATCCGGCACAGCAAAAGCGTACCAATGTCCGATATGTAAATTGCCCGAAGGATAAGGAAACTCTACTAATATGTAAAAATTTTCTTTCCCCTTTACTTCATCAGAAGTTTTGTAAAGATTTTGCTTCTGCCACTCCTTCTGCCACTTAGCTTCTATTTCTTTGTGATTATATTTTTCCTGCACAACAAAAATATACAACAAAAAGCTACTTTACGCTAATTTTGTTTACTTTCTATCCCCTTACTTGAGTTGGGTAAAGTGTCGGGTCGATTATTCTAGAGAAGCAATAATGTCCTGACGGATGGTTCCAATTATCATTTTGTATGACAATCCCTTTTGCAGGATAACTTACAGACATCGGTACAGGATATTGATTTTGATTATTATTTGTACTTTCTTTGTTGAACTCGGCACAAAGTTTGAAAGTCATAGTATCGGTTTTTGCGTATTCGTAAGTGGTTTTTGATTGGGGATCTGTCGGAACAACAGTATAAGCTTGGGCTGATGTTATATCGCTTAGACTTACTGGTAACATACCATTTACCTGCCAATAGCTTATGACTTGCCACTGGATATTGGCGAGGTCGGTGATTTTCTGATTGTCATATTTTATAAGTCGCTGAGTGTAAGGCGAACCAAGGACAGAAAACCCCCAGATGATTGAAACTAAAATAATCACAGCAGAAATTATGAGCCACGTTTTTTGTGATTTTTTTGTCAGTTTGTTTCTGATGTCCGAAATGTAATAAAGGAAGACAGAGAGAGTTACCACAAAAACAGACAAAACTTTTAAAAGAAAACCTGCTGTTAGTTCCTGCCCGTCGATAAAGTAATAAAGGATCGTAACCAAATCTCCTGCTAAAACAATGCCTGCGACGAAAAGAGTGATATAAGAAAGCCAGCGTCTGACCGCCAAGTGTTTCTTTTCTGGTTCTAGTCTATAGACTTTTTCCAAAAGCCATGTGAGCAAAATAAATATAGGAAAGAATATAATGAGCGTCGCAACAGGCATGCTTATAGACTGGCTTCCCATATAATAATATCCCGAATTTATCTGCGGGTAGGCGTTGTTTATGACTGTAAATAAAAGATTGATTAGGCTTATGACTGTCGTGTAAAGTGCTACGATAACTCCAAGATTCAGAAAGAAATCTTTGGCGCTTGTTTTTATAAGAGAGTTTTGATTTGGTTCCATGTGATTTTGGGTTAATTCTAATAGCCTACATTATATCACTATTCTAGATTTTAAATTCTACTACGCCGACATTTGTATGGTGTGCAAATGTCGGCATCTCCGAGTTTAAAATTTTATATCTTACGATATTAAATTTTAAACTCTACGACATCACCGTCTTTGACAATGTATTCTTTGCCCTCGGTGCGGAGGAGACCTTTTTCGCGAGCGGCGGCGTAGGAGCCAGCTTGTAGAAGCTTATCCCATTCAATCACTTCAGCTCGGATAAATTTGTCGCGGAAATCGGTGTGAATAGCCATGCCAGCAATAGGTGCGGTTGAATTTCTTTTTATAGTCCAACCTCTGGTTTCGTCTTCTCCGGTAGTGAAGTAAGTAATCAAATTCAAAGTCTCATAAGCTTTCTTTATTAAATCATTCAAGCCTTTTTCAAAAATTGGGTCAATCGAAACGAAATTATTTCCGACGATGCTATTTTTGCCTGACAACAATTCTTTTGCTTGCGAGACTTCCTCTGCAGCTTCGGAAGTATTCAAAATATAAAGGATTGGCTTCATGGTAAGAAGCTGCATATTACAAATAAAAGGTAATTCCTTCTCATCAAACAAACTATTGTCGCCCTCCTTCGCTAAAGCTACGACAGGTAAAACAAATTTTTCTTCTTCCAAAACCTCCTTTACTTTTTGGAGACCACTCTCCTCTAAAAGTGAATCTTTGCCGCCTTTTTTCACTTCTTTCCCAAGACTACCTAATCTTTTGGTTACTGTCTGCAAATCAGCCAGCACAAGCTCCAAATTTATAGTTTCAATATCTCGCAGAGGATTAACTTCTGCTTCGACGTGTAAAATTTCCGGGTCATTAAAAATGCGCACCACTTCGGCGATGGCATCGCATTCTCTTATGTGCTGCAGGAAATCATTTCCCTTCCCTTCTCCTTTCGAAGCACCTCTGACAAGTCCGGCGATGTCCACAAATTCTATTACTGCCGGGATTTTTTTTCGCGACTTTGAAAATTCATTTAATTTTTCCAGCCTTTCATCCGGCACGGCAATAATGCCAACCGATGGGTCAATGGTGCAAAAAGGATAATTTTCTGCCGGCACGCTCTTTTTTGTAAGTGCGTTAAAAAGAGTCGATTTGCCGACATTGGGAAGACCTACGATGCCTATTGAAAGTGACATGGTTCTCTAAATATACATCAAAAACAACTTTTTTCATTATGCTATACTGGGAGGTCTATGGATAAACCTATAGAAGAGCCGATTTTCCCGATGCGAATAAATAAATATTTAGCGTTCACAAAACACTCAACACGAAGGGGTGGCGATGAACTCATCATAAAAAAACAGGTTTTTATAAATAGCAGACTGGCCGTGCTTGGTGATAAAGTAAAAGAAACCGACCGAGTAGAAGTGAGATTTCGCGGTAAACCAAAACCAGAGTTTTAATCTACAAATGTAAGCGCCTTGCCTCCTTTGCCTGCACGTCCTGTACGGCCGATACGATGCACATAATCATCATGGGTAGCCGGTATATCATAATTAATAACATGACTGACATCAGCTATATCAAGGCCTCTGGCGGCCACATCGGTCGCTACCAATATCTGAACATGATTATCTTTGAATAATTTGAGAGCAAGCTGTCGTTTGTTGTGATTTTTATTGCCATGAATTGATTCTGTTTTAAATCCTCTCTTTGTTAAAATTTGAGAAAGTTTTTCTACACCATGTTTGGTTCTGCCAAAAATCAATACTTTAGTCAATCCTTTTTGATTGAGTAAATCGTGCAAAGTGTCTATTTTTTCCTTGCCGCTTTTCACACGAACAATATCTTGGTCAACATTTTTTGAAGTATCGGAAGTTTTAACCGAAATGCGAACCGGCTCTTTTAGAAATTCGCCGATTAATTTTTCAATCTCTCCTGAAATTGTTGCAGAGAAAAATAATGTTTGGCGGCTTTTGGGCATACCGGCCATGATAGAACGCATATCGTCTACAAAACCCATATCAAGCATTCTATCTGCTTCATCCAAAACAATGGTATTAAATTCTGAAAGATGTATCAGTTTACGATCTATCAAATCTTTTAATCTGCCAGGTGTACCAATAATAAAATTATATTGGTATCGCAAATCCCTGATCTGTTTATTGATCGGTGCGCCACCAACACAGCAAACAGAAAATATTTTCATATTTTGCACCAATTCTTTTAGTTCAGTATCGATTTGGATAGCCAACTCTCGAGTTGGCACGATGACCATCACCTGCTCTTTTTTGTTTTGTAATATCTTGTGTATCAGTGGTATGAGGTATGCTGCGGTTTTACCTGTGCCTGTATTGGCGATTCCTACTACATCTTTGCCGAGAAGTATCTCTGACATTGCACTGTCCTGTATTGGTGTCGGGAAGAGGTATCCTTTTTTAGTAATGGCGTTTTTAATTTTTTCATCAATAGCAAAACTTTGGAATGTGTTATTGGGAACAAAGGGAGCAGTTTTTTCAGTTACTGTTGCTTTGTTTATAAAACGGGAAATATCTATTCTTTCATTTTTACCTCGCCCACGTCCAAAATTCCTAGCTTTATTGCGAGTAGATGGTCGATTTGAAAATCGCGATTGTGGTCGTGTATTTTTATACATAAAATGGGCACTAAGCCCCAGAAGTAAAACTAGTGAGATTCAGTTACTAACAAGTATATACTAAAATAGATATGTTGTCAATACTTAAATTATTTATACCTTCTTATTTAGTAAAAAATTTGAGTGAATTTGTTTTTATTGACACTTTCCATTACTCAATCCGTTATCCATTGTCTGGTAAATTAGCCTTTTATTATAAGGTAAATATAGAAAGGTTGGATTTTTTATCGACATATTATGCACAATTTATAACATAAAAAAAATTTGAATCTTATCCAAAGAAGCGTAGAATTATAAGTGTGAGATTAATCGTCAGGGTAGTCGTACTGATGATTTTTATTAGAAAAATAACTCAATAAAATGAACGAAGACAAAAAGAAACCAGCACCAGCACCAACAAAACCAGTGTAAAGATTTGATGCGGTTAAAATATATGGAATAAAAAATCTGTATTTTTATACAGATTTTTTATTGCTTTTTGCTAAACTCTTTCTTTAATATATGCTAAAGCTCCGTAAAGGCCGCCGAAGTCTCCGAGTTCGGCTTTTTTTATAGCTGGAAGTTTGGGGAAAATTTTTAATATTTCTTTCAAATATTCTTCTGTTTTATCTAAAGGTATTGCTGGATCGCCGGTAATCATTGAACCACCGAGGACGACGCAATTCGGAGACCATTCAACGATTATATTATTGAGACCAATGGCCAATATTTTGGCGTGCTCAATCCAAACAGCGGGGTCGGTTATTTCTTTGGGATTTTTACCGGTTTTTCTTTGGAGAGCCTTGCCGGAGATCATATCTTCTAAAGTTTTCTTTGTCTCAATGTCTATAACCTGCTTGCCTGGTTCAAAACCGATTGAATGTTCATCTATTTTACCGTCTACAATCCTGGCTCCGCCGACACCGGTAGAAACAGTGATATAAGCGACTATTTTAAAACCTCTTCCGGCTCCCCAATTGGCTTCTCCGAGTCCGACTATGGCTGCATCATTTTCTATAAGTGCCAAAACTCCAAAATTTTTCTCAAGGTCATTTTTAAATCTTTCTTCTGCTCCGTCCCAAATGCTTCTGCTCATTCCTCCTGCGATAGATTTTATTTCCCTGCCATTTGCGCATTCTTTAGCCGATTTTATAAAAATATCTCTACCTTCCTCATAACTTTTTGGTGTTTCAAAAACTTTAGGTTTTTCAAAAATTTCTCCATCTGAGGAGTAAGCCACTCTTGTCTTTGTCGCTCCGATGTCAAATAGTATTGAGTTCATTTAGTTTCTTAGTTTATTTTTATAATTTTCAACTTCCGGCTGGTCATATGGGTTTACTAGAAGTAGTTTAGCAAGTTCTACGGTGGTTTTCATCATGAAAGCCATAAATTTACCCAATTCTCTCTCGTTTATTTCCGGTATCTCATATCTTTCAAATGGCAATCCCGCCTCTAGGTATGTTTTTATTGTATCTCTATAAGCCGATTCGTTTATGCTCTGGGAGATTTCTTTGAGTGACATTATAAATAGAGTAAATTTATTTTTTGGACCACCCAGATTGAGTTGGAGTATAGAATGCAAGTCAGTCGGGCCAATAGAGACCATTGGTGTGATGCCAACCTTCTCGCCTTTTTTGTTTTCTTTTCCTAGGCTTTCAGCGATAAGTTGACGGCACCACTTGCCCAAATCCTCAAGCTCTGAATTAAAAATAAAAAAATCTAATATATCAACGCCATTTTTATAATTATCAAAAATTTTCCTAGCTAAGTTTTGAGCCGGGTTGTTTTCTGCCTCTGTATTGCATTCCTCATCCATCTCTTTGCCTCCGGCTACGAAAACGTCCGAGTCTAAACCAGCGATAGAGAGGACTTTTGTATGGGCGACAGTGAAAGCGCTGAAACGGCCGCCAATATCTCCTTCCCATTCTATTTTCTCAATTTCTTTTTCTTCGGCCAGTTTCCAGAGGGGAGAATTAGGGGATGAGATAATAAGAACCCTTTTATTCAAAGGTGAACCAAATTTTTCCGATAAAATATCAAATATTTTATGAAAAGATTCCAGAGTTTCCGCCGTATTACCTGATTTACTGATGACCACCAAAGCTATATCTTCAAGGTTTTTTATTTTAGTTTTAACAAAATTTGTCACTTCTTTATATTCACGTGAGTCTGGCGATTCGAGGAAAAATATTTTTTTCTCTACTTCTGGTTTATGAGCAGTTAAAGCATTCCAGACCGCTTTTGAAGTTAAATCAGATCCGCCGATGCCGATAACAAAAATAAACTTAGCATTTTTATTCATATCTGAATTATACCAAAAAACCACAAAAATACCCCGTCGATATGATAAACAAATAGGCCGTCGGGAAAGATTTCTTCCCGACGGCCTGTTCTTTAGAGGATCACACCCCCTCTCTATGAGCGACATACTGCCGCTCCAAAAGTACTTTGATGCGAGAGCCAATCTTTAGAATTTTGGGCTTGGTTTTTTTCTTCAAAGGCGACCTCGGCAAAGCATGTTGCAAACTTGGACAGCTTCTGTCAATCCTGCTTCTGATCCCCCCGAAATTCATCAGTACGCTCTCCCTTAGTTGAGTGGAATAGCTACCCCGATAAAACGATACACTTGCAAAACGACGAAGTCAACTATTCGTCAAAGTGGCGACTGTAGATACCTGTTATTTCAGTTCGGAAAATTTTATCCAAGGAGGAACTTCAAAAGTAGAATCGCTAACTTCATTCCACGGCTGACAGTCGTATTGTACTTTATCTTGAGTGCCTATAATCTGGGATTGTTCCTCCGGTGAAGCATTTTTATTTGAGCTTTTAGCGGTGGGATATTTATAACCAACATTTTCTTGCAATGACGTCCAAGTATAAGACTGACCATCTTTTATTATCAGAAAATCATTGAACTCATTTTCCATCAAATCTGTTTGTATCCTAAATTCCCCGTAAATTTTACTTCCGTCTGTATATATAGTCCCGGCAATTTTAGAAGCTCTATCAGATTTTCCAAAAGTGCATTGGTAAGGCTTGTCCAACACCATAATGTCTGCAATGGAATAATTGCCGCTTATTTTCCCATCTGCTCCGACAGGCGGTGCAGTCGGCTTACTTCCATAATAAAATACGAATATTCCGATAATTACCAAAATAGCTAAAACTATCCAACCAGACAAAGATACAATTTTATTTTTCATAGCATCATTCTAGCATTCTTTATGTTATAATCAAATTTAAATAAGTTGTTATTCTAAATATATAGAAATATAAATATGAATCATAATACTAAAAAAATATTATCAACCGTCATGCTGGTCTTGGTCGTGATTATTTTAGCTATTTTTGCTTTTAAATATAAGAGTAATTTTTCTTCTACAGCAACAACTACTCCGACAGTAGAGGCAAATAATCCGTCAGATAATGGAGGTATCGTTGAAATTAACCCACAATTTCCAGGTCAAACTTTACCATTATCAAATGACCCCAAAGATATTGCTTGGGCAGTTTTCCAGAAATATTTGAATTACAACAAAGACCTTAATTTAGAAGGTGTCAGAAGTATTGTCTACAAAATAGCCTCGGTTTGCAACGACCCTAAAACAACAATTGATTGTAAGGCCAGGATGAATTCGGCTTATCAATATGGCAGTGCTTTGAAAAAAGAAAATTTTGTAAATGTCTGGAACGATAAAAAGCAAACTATCTTGGTCACTGATTTTTGGACAGAAGAAGATGATATTTCGGCGGGCCGTTTCAGGGCTATTATATTTTTTGTAAGAGATGAATCTGGTAGCCTAAAATTATTGAGTTTTAGTCCTTTCAAAGGTGTTACTACAGGGAAAAGTATTGCTTCAAAGAAAGAGATTGATGATCGGCTGATTATTTATACTGAAGACAATGACCAAGATGGTATAGCAGATTATGAGGAACAATGCCTTGGCGCAACCGAAGGCCAGACTTGCACAAAAACAAATCCAAAACTTCGCGATACCAACGGTAACGGCCTTTGGGACGGCGTAGAAGCTCTGATGAACCAATAAAACGCCTTAAAATAAAGCTTTTATCACAAACCGCTTGACAAGGTGAAGTATTTGGGTGTATAATGTGAGAGATTTTGAAGAGTTCTTTTTCAAACTATACCTTAAGGGCAGGAGGGAAATGTCATGAAAAAATTTCTGGGTGGAATTTTTGGATGGATTGTACCAATTGTTTTGATCGGATGTGTTGCGGTGATGTTTGGCTTAATCTTGAGTGTATTGCAACCGTTATGGCCGATCACCACACTCATTTTCGTTGTGGTACTAACTGTCCACACCTTCGAGCGAAAGTTGCTCGGATTTGCCTCAATCTGCGGAATAGTGGTCTATGCGTTATCTTGGCCGATTACTGGCAGATACGGTCAATTAATTGGTTTGGCAGTTTGTGCCACAGGGTTCCTCATTTGGTTCTGGTCGGTCTGCCAATCATTCCAGAGACCGGCTTATGCCAAAACCTGACCTGAGTCTTATTTGTCGCCTAGGGAGCCGTGCTCTCTGGGCGGCTTTCATTTATTTTATTTTTTATTCCGATAATACTTTATTTCTTCCCTGCTTTGATGCGCTCGGGTTCGGTCAGATTTTTTTTGCGCAAGCGGACTGACTTCGGGGTGATTTCCAAGTATTCATCTTCTGCCATTACTTCCAGTCCGCTTTCAATGGTAATAGGTGTTGGCGGTGCCAAATAAATCTTTTCATCTGAGCCGCTAGCTCTCATATTGCTGAGCTGTTTGCCTTTGGTTGGGTTGACTGCCATATCGTCGCCTTTGGAAGTATTGCCGATGACCATACCCTCATAGACTTCAGTGGTCGGCCCGATATATAAAGTGCCTCTGGTTTGCAGGTTGTCTAAAGAGAAAGCCAAAGATTTGCCATTTGCCATGGAAACCATAGAGCCGGTCGGTTTTTTTTGTATTTCTCCGGCATAAGGCCTGAAACCGATAACACGGCTAGAAAAAATACCTTCGCCCTTAGTGTCAATTACAAATTGGTTGCGATAGCCCAAAAGACCTCGAGTAGGTCCTTCAAAAATAAATCGCAGGTGGTCGTTATGAGATTTGTTGCTGGTCATTATAGTACTTCTTTTACCAAGTTTTTCTATGACTACTCCTTGCATCTCTGCCGGGATATCTATTGTAACTTCTTCAAATGGTTCGCTTTTTACTCCATCTATTTCTTTAATAATGACTTGTGGTTGTGATACTTGAAGCTCAAATCCCTCACGGCGCATATTTTCCAAAAGGATTGCAATGTGAAGCTCGCCTCTGCCATAAACTTTCATATTATCTCCGTCAAAATCAACTTTTAGCCCGACATTTATTTCCAACTCTTTTACTA
>Ga0209541_10000693_pt1 | contig 66537 bp, 58 predicted proteins | sample RifCSPlowO2_01_FD_184027 | JGI IMG/M metagenome (GOLD analysis project Ga0209541, IMG submission 184027) | Groundwater microbial communities from Rifle, Colorado - Rifle CSP2_plank lowO2_0.1 (SPAdes) (version 2) | ecosystem: Environmental > Aquatic > Deep subsurface > Groundwater | place...
GCCCTCGGGACCAATGACTGGGATAGCTTCAAGTTTTTCTTTCAACATGGTTTCGCGCACCGATGATAAGTCATAACCTGGTAGGAGGATTTTTGGTTTTTTATTAAATACCTTCGAAATTTTTTCTCCCAAGCTGCCTTCTGATAAAATCCACCGGCGAATATCTCCATCTGTCAATGTTCCAATCAGTTTTTCCTTTTGATCAAGCACAAATAAAATCTTTTCTCCTCCCAAACCCATTTGTCTGAGCGCATCCTTTGTCGTGATTATTTCCTGGACAAATAACTTTTGAAATCTTGTGCGACGGTCGTCTTCTTTCACTTGTTTCCTCGCTTTTCTATGTCAGACCATTGAAGGAAATCATCTGAATCTTTGTCCACAACCAATTTGAGTCCTAACAGTTTTTTGAGTTCTGCTGGCGAAACGCCAGAGCCGGGTCTTTTGGCAGTAAGATGTTCTCGTTTTAAAACTGTTCCTGAGGATAAAGGTTGTGCTAAAACCAAACTTTTTCTGGCAACCATCCGCATTTTTAATTCGGACGTGGTGGGTTTCTTTTCCTTGCCGCCCAGTGCTTGCGATACATTTTTAACACTTCGAACCAGCATTCTCAATTCATCAGGCTCAATCGATGCTTTGTGATCCGGGCCCGGCAATGATCGGTCTAGGGTGATATGTTTTTCAATCACTGTTGCTCCGAGCGCCGCTGCCGCAACAGCTACTTCAATTCCCGGTGTGTGATCAGAATAACCGACCTGCACACCAAAGGTTTTCTTCAAGGTTTCCATGGCATGCAAATTGACTTCACTAAAATCGCATGGATAACTCGTGGTACAGTGAAGCAACGTAATCTGTTTCTTGGAAAGTTGCCGCCGCAAAATATCAACCGCATCTTTTACTTCCTCAAGCGTGCTCATCCCTGTTGAAAGAATTACCGGCTTATGAAATTTGCTGACATACTCAATAAAGGGAAGGTTTGTTAATTCACCTGAGGCGATTTTGATTCGTTTGATTCCAACGTCATTGACGAGAAAACGCGCACTTTCATCGTCAAACGGAGTCGATAGAAATTCAATCGGCTTATTGGCACAATAATTTTTAAGTTTTAAATAAGCAGCGTTTGGAAGTTCTAACTTTTTGAGCATTTCTTGTTGTGATTTAGCAGCACCTGAATTTTTAGTTTGATATTCGGCGCATTCCGCTTCCCTTGTCGTAAGAGATGCGGCTTTAAATGTCTGAAACTTTACAATTTGAGCACCGGCCGATACCGCGGCATCAATCAGTTGTTTTGCCAAGGTAATCGAACCGTTGTGATTTACCCCTGCTTCCGCAATAACAATAACGTCATTCATGATGTTTAATGAGATTTTACAAAGGAGCTTTCAATGTTTGGAGCATCGTAAAATTCCTTTTTTAAAATTTCAGAATTTAACGAAATTCTTTTGAGATGATCCTTAATCCGTTTCGAAGCCCCGCCTTCTCCGTATGGATTTTTAGAATCTTTTAATGAATTCCGAAACTCCGGATCGATTCCTTTTTGAATCGCTTGAACAATTCTATCTTTCCTTGGCTCGCAGCAAATCACATTTGCGCCCTTGATACGGCCTTTTTGTCGGTCTCCAATGTTGATTGCCGGAACTTTGAAAGTCGGGGCTTCAATGAGCGCGCTTGACGAATTACCAATCACCGCGTCAGCGTAAGCCAAAGCGCTTAAATATTTAAGAGATCCCATCATTTGGAATGCCTTAGTTGTCCTTTGGTGTCGAGAGATGTATTGATCCAATAAACCATTGATCGATTGATAAGACGTATCTGAGTTAGACGTTGTAAAAATAGTTTGAATCTCATGAAATTGTTCTAGGGCTTCTAGTAATTCCTTGAATTGGCTACCTGCTGTGTTAGCTTCCAAGGTAACGGGATGAAACGTGACTAAGAAAAATGGTTTTGAAGAATCTAAACCAACCGCTTGTAAAAATGTTTCACGAGACATCAGTTTCAACTTGTCTAATTGATCCAATCCGGGTGCTCCAACTCGAAAAACTCGATCCGGTTGTTCGCCCAATTGTATAACTCTTCGGCGAGCATCCTCCGTAGCTACAAAATGATAATGCGTCATTTTTGTCATCGCATGACGAAACGATTCGTCAAAAGCCCCCTGAGATGTTTCGCCGCCATGGACGTGGGCAATCGGAATTTGCAAGGGAGTTGCCGCAACACATGCAGAAAATATTTCGAAGCGATCCCCTAGAACAACCAAAACGTCGGGTTTCAAAACATTAAAAGCTTTACCGAACCCAATAATTGCTGTTCCAATAGATTTTGTAATTGCTTCTGCCGAGTCTCCTTTTAAATCGGTGACAATTTTTGCACTGATTTGAAAACCGTCTTGTTCAATGGTGCGGAATGTATTTCCAAATTCCGGCATAAGATGCATTCCCGTAACCACGACTTGCAACTTAAGCTCTGAATCTGATTGAATTTCTTTCATCAACCAATAAAGCAATCCATAATCCGATCGTCCGCCTGTGGCAACACAAATTTTCCTCATGTGCGTGCGATTTCCATTTCACGAGCCGGAATACCGATAACCGTTTTTGAATCTTCAACATGGCGCGTTACCACCGCTCCAGCGCCAACCGTAACGAACGCCCCAATTTTAATGCCAGGAAGTACCTTGGCGCCTAATCCGATAAAAGAACCGTCGCCAACGTTGACGCCACCGCCCAGCAAAGCTCCCGGGGCAATGTGACAGTGACTGCCAATGTAGCAATCGTGCTCGATCAAAACCTTTGAATTAACGATCGTGTTTTCTCCAATGGTGACATCCGGTTGAATCACAACGCCGGCGATAATTTGCACTCCCTCGCCTAAGATCGTTTTTGCATGAACCGTCGTTGCTCGATGAATGATAGTAGGAAATCGATATCCAAGTTCTAAGAATTTGCGAAATATATTTTTCCTTTTCTCATCTGCTCGTATAGAACCTATTCCAAGCGCTAAAAGTTGGCCCCTTCGTTTCATTGCAATGAGCGTGTCATCATTTCCAACAACACGATGCCCTAAAATTTGAGAACCAAACGGCAATTGAGGATCAATAATTCCATCAATCGAATACATTTTGTTCGATTCGATTGCAGCGATTACAACTTTTGCATGTCCCCCACCACCCAAGATCATGATGGGTTTCATTTTGCTGCCTGTTTAATGACGTCGCATACATACTTAATTTGGTTTTCATTTAAGCTAACACTACTTGGCAAGCTAAGGCACTGTGAATGAAACTTGATTGCATTTTCAATTTTGTAAGACTGACAATTTTGGTATGGCCGTTGCAAGTGATTTGGGAACCATAAAGGACGGGTCTCAATTCTTGATTTGTGAAGTTCCTGCCCAAGATCTGTTGCCGAGCAACCAAACTTCTTTATATCGATTTTGATTGTGTGCAACCATTGATTGGAATGTGCATAATCAGGCTCTGAAATAAGAGTGATGCCGTCAATGCTATCCAATAAATTTTTATACAATGCGTAATTCCTTCGTTTCATCTGTAAGTAATTATCTAATTGCTCAAGTTGAGCGAGTCCGACGGCAGCCTCCAGATTGGTCAGGCGATAATTAAAACCGACGTGATGATGTAGGAATAATTCCGCATCATCTTTGGCTTGAGTCGTGAGATATTTTGCTTCATCGGCAATATCCTTAGACTGCACTGCAATCATTCCTCCACCACCAGATGTAATGATCTTGTTTCCATTAAAGGAGAAACATCCGAAGTGTCCGACTGAACCTGTTTGCTTTCCTTTCAGATTGTCTGTTGAATAAAAAGAACCTAGCGATTCCGCTGCATCTTCAATAAGTGTCAGTCGATATTTTTTTGAAAGGTCCAAAAACGGTTTAATGTTGACCGGGTTTCCCAATGTGTGGACTAAAATAATTCCTCTAATTGTAGCTCCTGTTTTATTATTTTTTAATCGAACACCATTAAAGAAACACTCCTTCTCGAGGAAATCAGCTGTTTTTACAGGATCGATATTGAGGTGTAAGTCGCAATCCATAAATATGGGATTGGCGTTCAAGTAGCGCACTGCGTTAATGGGTGCGATAAAAGTTAAGGTTGGGACAATGACTTCGTCGGAGGTTTGTACTCCAGACAACGCGAGTGCAATATGGAGCGCTGCGGTTCCACTAGAGGTTGCAACCGCGTGAGGCGTGCCGGTGTATCGTGCGATTGCTTCCTCAAATTTAGTGACATAATGTCCGGCTGAAGACACCCACCCTGAATCGAGACAATCTTTGACGTAGGTCCATTCATTTCCGTCGACATGAGGAACTGATAATGGAATCGTTTGAATATTTTTTGGATTCAGAAGGTTTTGTCTCACGAGCAATTCTTAGACCGTATACAATTCTGTTTTATACTGACTAATGTTTTGTCGCACCCAAGCGATGGTTTCCAAAAGACCTTCTTCTAAAGAAAAACGGGGCATCCACCCAGTCAGCTTTTTCATTTTGCTATTGTCTCCAAACAAACGCATCACCTCACTCTGAGTTGGTCGAATCCGTTCTTCATCAACCACAATACGTGCTTGAGGATTGATTAAGCTGATAATCTTTAACGCTAATTGCTCAATGCTAATCTCTGAATTGGAAGAAATATTAATTTCTTCGCCTACGGTATTTTGAGACTTCAACAGTTTGACGAAACCCTGGCATGTATCTTTCACATATGTATAATCCCGCGTCGGCGTTACGGAACCTAGTTTGATCTCCGTTTTGTTATCGAGCAATTGTGTAACAATGGTGGGAATGACGGCCCTCGCTGATTGACGTGGCCCATAGGTGTTAAAAGGTCTCGCTATGGTAATTGGGAGACCAAACGAACGCCAGAAAGATTCTGCAAGGCGATCAGCGCCAATCTTTGAAGCACTATAAGGCGATTGACCTTGAAACGGATGTTTTTCATCCATGGGAACATATTGGGCGGTTCCATACACTTCCGATGTAGAGGTTACGATAACGCGCTCAACTTCGTAATCACGGCTCGCCTGCAAAATATTAAGCGTCCCGCGAATATTTGTATCAACGTATGAATCTGGGGAGTGATAAGAAAATGGAATTCCAACGAGAGCAGCTAAGTGTATGACGAGTCGGACATCTTTAATGGCCGAGCGAGTTCCGTAAGGATCTCGGATATCTCCGGCGAACACCTCAATTTGATCGCGTTTGTTTTGCGGAAGTGTGTCGAGCCATCCCCAAGAGTTATTTGAATTGTAGTAAACAAATGCTTTGACTGTAAAGCCCTCGTCAAGCAGCGTTTCTACCAAATGGCTCCCAATAAAACCATCCGAGCCCGTGACTAAGATTTTCTTGTCTCTGAGATTCATGATTTAAGAGTCAGTATTAATCAATCCTTGAGGGGATTACTTATCGATCCCTTCATGAACCCACTGCCTCGCCCGGTTATACATCTTGCCGACCTGATCTTCTACACTGGGTGAAAGCACTCTTAACAATTCCTTTCCCATAATGCGGTATTGTTTTCCGACTTTAGCGGCTCGGATCAACCCTTTTTTGATCATCCGAGTGACTGTACTTGAGCTGACTTTCAAGATGGCCTGTGTTTCTTCGTGAGTATAAACTTCATTTTCTTGAATTTGCATCTACTATTCCTTTAGTTGTGTAATGATTTAACAATAGGGGGTATCATAGTTTATCCATCATTAGATGTCAATAGAGGTCACCAGCGTCATTAACTAGCGCTTTTTTCGTCTTATTTCGAAAAGCGAGCATAGGGTGGATAACTTAACCCATTCGTTTGAAAAAAGTGAGATCAGCCAAGGTTGTTGACTTCCGCCGCCAAAAAGTGTTTGAACCCCGATTCTCCTTTAGGTTCAGTTTCGTCAACATGAAGTGGAGCAACGTAAAAATGGGGAAAATGAACATGTAAAAAAAAGAAAATATTAGAATGGTAACGATACTGTTTAACAGTTCTCCAAATTTCGTCCAAAGAAGAAAGATTTTTCGAAATGAAAAAATTAAACAGACAAACGTGGAAAAGCCAAATACAAATGCAAGAAGATGCATCACCTTTTTATAATCAAATAAATCGGGACTTCTGCCGATCGCAATATTAGTGGCAAAACAAGCGCCAAACATGATGCAAAGAAGACGCATTGGTACTGTGCCTACAAATTTAGGAATTGTTTTTGATGCGCTCATTTTTTATCAAAACAAAGGATAAATAAACGGAGCGATAGGTCCAGCCAGTGTGCCAAGAACCATTAAAGCAGCCGTCAGAATAAGAATAATCACAAGCGGCAAAAGCCACCATTTTTTATCGCGTTTTGCAACAAATAAAATGTCGGCAAACAGTTGTCGTAAAAAAGAAAATTTCATTGACCAAGTCTCCTCTTAAGGTTTTTGGGCCCATATGGTAAAGAAGCCGGGAAAATAGCGTTTATTTTTATAAAGAGCTGTTCGAGAAAGTTCTTCAAATTTTTTTTCAAGTTCAATGATCCGCCTTTTTTGTGGTTGCGGTTTGTACTTGTTTATGCTCGTCGCTTCAATATTAAAACCTTCAGATTCAAGCAATGTCGCAATTTCTTCATAAGTATGTTGGGTTTCGTGTGGATGCAATACTTGATCTCGGAACCAAGACGTCATGTGCGTCTTATCTGTAATATCTGGGTTCAGTTGAGCAAACTCTTCGTAAAGTTCAACTTCTGCGCGGCCATTTTTTCTAAGTTGCAAAAAATGTTGTAGAAAGGGGCGCCTGCCGTAGAGGTGATACAAACCCAAGTGAAGATAACCGCCTTTTTTAATCCATTTTAAGGTCTGACGGATCGCCATGTGGCAATCGGGTGTGTGGTGAAGAACCCCGAGTGAATTAACCACATCGAACAGCTGTTCTGGCTGAAATTGAAATAAATCGGTTTCAAGAAATTCCGTGTGACCATTTCCGGGAAACAGACAGGCAACGGATCGAGCTTGTTTCAACACAACTGGATTTACTTCAATTCCAACGACGTGATGGCCGTAATAATGAGCACATGAATTAACAAACCAACCGGAACCGCATCCCACATCCAAAACACGCGCATTTTTTAGGCGACTTAAATGGACATGAAGCAACGGATAATCTTTAATCCGGTTGCTTTTCAACAATTCCACCGCATTGTCTAAACTATTCGAATAATAATTAAATGGGAGTTCCTTATAAAAATTGAGAACCTTTTTACTGGTAACTTCTGCCGTTGTGACATTTGTTCCACCGCCTTCGGCGGCAAATATGGACGCTTTAGAGCCTGTATACTGCACTTCTTCAGCGCCATTCAATTCTAGGAGATCGCTCCTCACAAAAGATTTTTCGAGGTCAATGTCCGTCGTTGGTTTGTTTGTAACAACATAATTTCCAAGCACGAGCTCATCAATTTCGGTTTTAAGGAAGCAGTTATAAGCGTCTTCCGGGGAACACACGATCGGTTCGCCGCGCACATTGAAACTTGTATTTAAAATGACCGGCACGCCAATCCTTGGCATCAGCGCTTTCATTAAATCGTAAAAAGTAGGATTGTCTTCCCGACGTACCGTTTGAACTCGTCCTGTTCCGTCTTCGTGAGTAATGGCGGGCAGGAGCGATCTTTTTTCAGGACGAACCTGTGGAACTTTGAGCATGAATGGCATATCGGTATCGGGTGGAACGTCAAAATATTCGTGCACATGTTCGAGTGGAACTGATGGCGCAAAAGGACGGAAGTATTCGCGAAACTTTATTTTTTGATTGATGATTGCTTTCATGTCTGGATTGGTAGGATTGGCAATAATCGATCGAGCGCCCAGTGAACGCGGGCCAAATTCCATAGCTCCTCGAAACCATCCAATCACTTTATCCTCAGCAATCATATCAGCGACATGATTCACCAGTTCATGTTCTGTTAATTCTTTAAATGAAATCTGTCGGCTCTCGAGAAAACTTTTAATTTCTTCATTTGAATAGGAGGGGCCCAAATAAGCATGGTGCATTTGTGAAGCTCTCGGTTCGTTATAAACATTTTGAGAGACAAGCAAAGCAGCTCCAAGCGCCCCACCATCATCTCCTGCAGCTGGTTGAATCCAGACATTTTTGAAAATACCATCTTTTTGAATTCTCCAATTCGCAACGCTGTTTAATCCAACGCCCCCTGCGATCACTAAGTTTTCCGTGTTATATAATTTTCGAGCTTGACGTGCGAGGCCTAGAATTAATTCTTCCACGACGGCTTGACCAGATCGGGCAAGATCTTCGTGATGTTGTTCAATGGTTGCTTTTGGATCCCGTCTCGTAAAACCGAATAGTTCCCCCCATTCTTTTAAATTGCAGGTCCATTTCGAAGAATAATGATGAGCAAAGTACTTTAGATTTAGAGCAAAACTTCCATCTTCTTTCATCGTTACAAGTTTTCTAAATCGCTCCGTATATTTTGGCGTTCCGTAAGGAGCCAACCCCATCACTTTCCATTCTCCATCGTTTACTTTGAATCCTAAATAGCTTGTCAAAGCTGAATACAAAAGACCAATTGAATGCGGGAAATGAAGCGTGTATTGAAGATCGATGTTTCTCCCTTTTCCTTCGCCAATGGACGATGTTTCCCATTCCCCAACCCCATCCAACGTAAGAATTGCGGCATGATCAAAAGGGCTGCAGTAGTAAGCAGAAGCTGCGTGACTCAAATGATGCTCCGAGAATAAAATCTGGCCTTTATAACCTGGAAGATGTTCACGGATAACCTCATATATATTGATTTTTGTGGAAAGAAACTTTGGAAATTTACTTACGAATGTTTCGAAGCTAAGCGGCCAGGTCGTTACAGTTGATTCAACCACGCGGAAAAATTTTATAAGGGGTTTTTCATAAAAAACGATCGCGTCCAATTCATTGATTGATTTCAATCCGCCGGCATAGAGACAAAACTCGATCGCCATTTTTGGAAATTCACTAGAGTGTTTTCGTCTTGAAAATCGTTCTTCTGCCCCTGCTGCGACGATTTTTCCATCACACACCAGTGCTGCGGCGCTATCATGAAAGAAAAAACTCAGTCCTAAAACTTTTGCCATTCCATTTCACCTTCTAAATATGGCAGGTATTTGCCAGCAATTTTTACGGTTCTACCACGCGGTCCAGCCTCCATCGACGACTAGATTGTGTCCAGTCACATAACTGGAGGCGTCGGACGCCAAATAGATCACCGCCCCGCTAATGTCGTCGATACCAGCCTTGCGGCCAAGAGGCACATGATTCGAGTATCGTTTTACAAATTGTTCATCTTCTTCAGGATGTGAAATTCCACCTGGTGAAATGCAATTCACCCTGATGTTTGTCTCGCCCCAGTAAGCGGCGAGAAACCGCGTCATTGAAATGACAGCGCCTTTGGCAGCTGCATAAACGGCAGCAGAAAAAATACGTCCCGCTTTTTTTCCTTTAGCATCTGCGTATAATTGTGCAAGATTTGTATTTTTATAAATTCTCTGATCATTTCCGACAATGCCATAAATCGAAGAAAGGAAAATAATGCTTCCGCGTTTTGCAGACTCCATAAATTTTCCAACACTTTGTGACACTAAAAATAATCCGTCCAGTTCGGCACTCAACACAGATCGCCAGCCTTCTAACGAGCTCTCTGTAAATGGCTTATAAAAATCCGGTGATTTTGCAGTAACACTGTAGACTAAAATGTCGATCTTGGAGGATTCTTTTAAAATATCATAGACCAATTTTTCAACGGATTCCTTCTTCGTTACATCAACTGATTTCTGAATGATTTTATTACGAATGGATAACGACTTACTTTTTCGTGCCGCGGGTGACAACTCTGGAAGATCTACAGCGTAAACTTTGGCACCGTATTCAGCAAGAGCCGCAGCAAATCGCTGACCTAAAAGACCACGCCCCCCAACAACCAGCGCAACTTTATTCGAAAGTTGGAATTTTTCTTTTATCATATTTTTTCTTTTCCGGTAACAGCCGGTTTAAATGAAATGTCCAACCCTCCAGTTCTTCAAAGCGTTTGGACCGACTCGATCGGAACGCAGCCTCCATAATAGCTTGAGTATGGACTGCTTGCCAAATATCTGATTCGTGACGGATCCGACCTTCGGCAGTATATTTCAGAAACGTTTCTAATTCTCTTATGTAAGAGTCATTACTATCGTAATGAGGGTCTTCCCAAATGATTCGAGATGAATTGCTTTGCTGAACGGATACATTCAGTTTTACAAGATCGTATGAAATCCTTCCTCGTTCACAGTTAATCAAACCACTACGATGCAAGGGACGCTGAATAAAATCCAAACGAATCTTACTGGTTGCATTTGTTTCGTGCTGTATTGTTAAGTCCGAAATGACATCCACATCCAAAGGAAGTTTTTCTGAAGGAGTAAATTTGCAAAAGACTTGTTTCGCCCGACCTAGCAATTCTGTTGCCAAGCGAACTTCATGGCTTAACGTTAACGTTGCTCCCCCACCTAATTCTTTAACGGCATAATAAGCTTTTTGGTACACCTCATAAGGATGCCAATCCGGAAGCCACTGTCCTGCTTGGCATTGGAATAGAATCGGTTCGCCAAACTCGTCATTTTCTAGAAGCGTTTGAATCGCATGGATTGCCGGATGAAACTGCAAGTTGAATCCAACAAAGGATGTTAGCTTGCGTTGTTTTATTTCAATTAATAATTCTTTCACCCCGTCCAGAGAGGCGCCTATCGGTTTTTCAATAAACACTCCACGGACATGAGGTACAATGCGCCGAGCGGATTCGATATGGAAACCGGTTGGGTTGCATATAAAGGCAACGTCTGGGTTTGAATCGATCGCATCATCCCAGTTCATCACTTCCTGCACGTTCAATTTTGGATCTAATTTTTTGAAGTGTCCCTTATTGCTACGTAAAGCAACAATGTCTTTGATGCCTAAATGGAGCAGATTGCGAATATGACGTTGGCCAATAGATCCACACCCCAGGATCAAAGCTTTCTTAATTGTGTAACGTGGTTTCAACTCAATCGAAGACTGTTTCGTTGCGCGCTTCTCATAGATAAGTTCGCAATGTTTGTTCAAATTAACAATTTGTGGATTTTCTTTCAAAAAAAGTAGAATCTCGTCTAGGCTAAACACTTTGCCAGGTTGATAGAGGTGCTCAAAAATCTCTTTGAAGAATTGTAAATCTTCCGGGTAATCCAATGTCATTCGGAGTTCGGGTTGCTGATGAAGCGTATGATTAATCGGAAGATCGATTACATCAAATAAATCCGTATCTGTAAAATAACGGCCCCAAACCTCCGAATCTTTTTTCGTTTTGATCTCCAAGACTTGTTTGAGCGCAGATGGTTTAATACCGTAGCAGTAGGCGCCGTGCGGAAGATCAAGAGCGCGGATCATGTCAGCATTGGTTTTTTCAAATGTTTCAACAATTCGATCGGCATAGTAAGGATCGACGAAAGGACAATCGGCGGTTACATTCAGAATGTAATCAATTTGATTTGCGCAAGACGCGTCATAAAGTCGCTTGAGAACATCATCTTCGTCCCCTCGAAAACACGACACACTTTCTGACGCAGCAAGTAGAACCAGTTGATCATCTCCAGGATTGATCGAGGTACAAACAATAATTTGATCGACGCGCTTGGAAAGCTTCAATCGATCGAGCATATGCACAAAAATTGGTTTTCCGGATACCTTTTGCAGAAGTTTTCCTGGCAAACGCGTTGATTTTAAACGGGCCGTAATGAGAAATCCGACTTTCAAATAACATCTCCTTTTCGAATCAATTGGTAGGCATCAATCTCTCGTCTAGTGACACGGCCAATTAAAAGATGTGCTTGATCTGGAGGTAAGCCTAGCTCAGCAGCACGCATATAGGAAAGATCTTCTTGAGTCAGTTGTGTGCCGGAGGGAATATTGTGTTTGGCCACCAAACTTTTTTTGGCATACTTGCGGTATTTTAATTCATCTTCTGAAAATCTATTCCGTTCTGCTTTTCCATTTGCGACTTCAATTTCGCGGATCATGCCTACAAATTTAACAAATTCATCTGGGTTAAGCGCCGCCTGATGGTCGACTCCCTTCAATTTTCGATCATGTGTGATGTGTTTCTCGATAATATCAACGCCCATACCAACGGCTGCAGCTGGAATTGTGAATGCGGTTTGCAACTCAGCATCGCTGTGATCTTGATATCCGATTGGCAAACCGAACTTTTTTTTAAGAGTCATCATGTATCTCAAATGTACATCACTGGAACGTGTCGGAAAGTTCTGATATCCATACATGAGCCATACTTGTGACTGAGAGGTTTCTTTGATCCATTGAATGGCTGTTTTGATTTCTTCAAGCGTAGAAGCTCCCGTGCTTAAGTCAATCCGTTTGCTCGTTGCTGCCACATATTTAATTAAATATGGATTAGAAAGATCTGCCGAATGTATCTTGTATGCATCGACAACAACATCTTTGCAAAAATCGACACTTTTTTGTTCATATACACAGGCGATAATTTGCATTGTTGGGTAGTGGCTTCGAGTGTATTTAACGAGCTCTTCCCACTGTGACTGTTTTAATTCCAGTTTTGTCAATAGCCTGTAATCAGGGTGGTTGGGGACTACCATATCAGGCAAAGACCAAATCTGAAACTGGATCGCATTTGCCTTCGCTTTCCCAGCTCCATCGATGATTTTTTTGGCTAAGGATACATCGCCCTCATGGGAGCAGGCCATTTCGGCTATAATTTGGACGTTCATTTGATCTCCTTCTAAAACTCTAAATCATAATCGAATCAACCTAATTTTGGCAATTAAAACCTTACTCTAGATACACCATTTTCAAGATGATAAAACTCTAACCCGTGTAGTTTTATTGACTTGTGTCATTTTACTGGAACAGTGCGTTTTGGGGAAAAAGATTGACCATTTTTGCTATCTCCTGATAATATGCTGCAAACGATACATGATCCCCCAAAAAGTAAGTTCTCCTGCAAATAAAACAATGCTTAAGGTCTGTCTTGGTTTGCTTGCCTTTTTGTTTTATGTTTTGGTTGCTGAAATGGCTATGCAGCTTTCTGATCTTTACCTAAATCGAAAATACGGCCAGCCCAATGCAGAAACGTTTCTTCACGAGTACGATCCGATTCGCGGATGGAAAAATAAGGCCGATTCTACCGCTTATTTTGTTGTCAAGACTGATCGGATAAGATCTCACGTCTCAATTAATGCTAAAGGGTTAAGAGGCCCAGACTATGATTATGCGAAACCCAAAGGCGTCAAACGAGTACTTCTTCTGGGCGATTCCATGATTGCTGGTTTTGAAGTATCGGAAGATCAAACGGTTGCACAACAGCTCGAAAAATTATTAGCTAAAGAAACGTCCTGGCAGGTTATTAACGGAGGAGTGCGCGGTTATGGGACAGATCAAGCTTATCTTTTCTTGATGTACGAAGGATTTCGCTACCAGCCTGACATCATTATTTACGTGTTTGCCGACAATGACCTGGAAAACAACGTAACCGTGCATGTCCGTGGAAAGACATACAGTAAATCATACTTTACTGTTGGAGCAAATGGAGAACTTCATCTTGCTGGGATTCCAACTCCTGCTAAAAATGATCCGAACGACAGGACAAGAATGGCCCATCCTGTGGTTCAGAAATATTTCGATGAGCTTGACAGTGCAAACGAAAACGGGTCTGGTAAGCTCAAACCGGTTTTATGGCTCCGCAATGTTAAAAAATTCTTGTTTGAACATTCAAAAGTTTATCGGTTTGCAACCAAACAGTTGAAGCAGATAGCACCGGTTCGGGAGCTCCTTTTTCGTCTTGGCATTAGTCACGTTCGCGCTTCATCACCGCGCCCGGCCGAAGTTTTGGAAGCAGAGTGGTACCTCATGGAACATCTTCTTGTGAATATGGAAAAATTTTCTCAATCGATTTATGCACATTTTGCTGTGTTTGAAGTAGTCAATGGAATCGAAGAGTCGAGGCCTGCTCCAGAACTTGAAAACATTTCAAAGAAACACAACATTCCTCTAATTCATTCTTACGAGGTGTTTACTAGAGAAGCTTTGATGAAAAAGAGAGGTCCGCTTCGTTGGAAAGACAAGATTCACTGGACAACTCAAGGTCACGCTTTAGCTGCCTCAGCGATTTACAACTTCTTAAAAAGCAGGGGTTGGCTGAAAGCAGCTAAAGTTGAGACGTAGTGGGCTTATTCGTCAAGACGATATAAAACAAAGTTATCTTCTTCTCGATTCACAAGTGTGTACTTTTCTTTTAAATAATCCCGAAAATTCGGATCTTTATCTAAATCTGATTTTGGAACTCCCGCAAAATAGTTAGTCCCATTCTTTTGTTTCATATACTCTAACCAAGAAATCGCATTTTTTGATGCTTCGAGCTTTTGTCTGTAATCCTCTTCGGAAAGATTCCCCCTTCTTTTAAGATTGAGGTAGGTATCCGCGCGCCGATCTGGCCCAATTTGAAAACTGTACCCATTGCGATTGAGATAATATAAGAAATCGGTCGAGGTTCCATGCAAAGCAAGTACTCGATCACTAGAATGGGTACGGCTACGGATATATTTGACGGCTTCAAAAAAAATTTGCTGGTCTGAGGGTTGGCTAAAGGCAGGTTTCCAATATACAACCACATTTGAAATGATAACCAGAGCAATTAAAAAAAGACTTCCTCTATTTGGGATTCGTTCAACGATTTCAGTCATCATTGAAGCAGCTAATAAGGCACCTGGAAAAACAAGAGGCAAGAGATAAAAAGGATGGTCATAAAACTTGCTCGGACTGAGTATCGTTAAAAGAAATGAACCGAGATAAAACAAAAGAATCCATAAATTCTTCCTGATAAAGTTGAGAAATAGAGACGCAATCATCAATAATGAAACGATAGGACCATAAAGACGAAAAAAGAATTCCTTCGCAAAAACTTTTACATAGAAAGACGGATTAAGCAGAAGAATGTCCGGAAACGGTCGCTTTTCAAGCTGTACAAATAATGAAGTATGGACGTTTGAATAATGAATAACAATTTGATAGGTATGCCAAAACCAGAATCCGGTTAGTAAGAATGACGTGATAAAAAAAATAACAAGAATTTTTAATTTACGGTCCCGCGGTTGTTTATAAATGAAAAACAAATATGCAAGAAATGCAGAAATAAAATGAAGTCTTAGAATTAGAGCCACAGAAAATAATATTCCAGAAACGATCAAATACACCAACTTGCGCGTCTCTGCCCAATATTGGAGCGATAGAAAACTAACCATCAGGAAACACAATGCGGAAGATTCGTTCATAAATGATCGACCGTAGATTAGTCCCATCGGCGAAACTGCAACGAACAACGCAACCCATAAAGCATATTTCTTATTGGGTTGTAATTTTTTTGCGCAATAATATGAAATTACTATAGCGGTTGCTGTAAAAAGCATCGACTGCATGCGGCCCCAGTAATCTAAAGAGCCCCCAAAATATTTCCACAGAGCAGCGGCAACAAACGCGGCAAATGGATAATAAATCATCTCGAGAGCTGGTAGACCATTCACTAGTAAAAAGGAATTAGGGTAGAGGAAATTATGGAAATCTTGTTTTGCATATTCTGTGGCAATCATGGCAACAATTGCTTGATAACTTCCGAAGTGTCCGAGAAATGGCTGATCGATGAATGGATTTTTAACGAGAAAAGAAACGAGGACGATGACGATTAACCAGAAGTCATCTTTTGAGAATGAGAATTTTGGATCAGTGGAGTTTAACACTATGCTTGGTTTAAGTGCTTTATAAGGTACGCACGTTGAAATCGTAAAAGCAAGGCAACCCAGAGCGTTTCAAATACAGTTTCCCTTGGAATTTTAGAAACGCCGTGTGTACGATCTTTAAAAATAATTGGAACTTCCATCAATCGAAAACCAGCTAAATAAGCTCGGTATTTTGCCTCCAATTGAAAAGAATAACCGCTGGAATGCATTTCTTCCAATCGAATTTTATCAAGTACTTCGCGTCTGAAACACTGGAATCCTGAGGTTGCGTCATGAATTCCTGTTCCATGCAGTATATAAATGTAGAAGTTAGCGACTCGACTTAACAATAACCGGTGCCACGGCCAATCGATCAATCCACCTCTTGGTATCCATCGAGAGCCTACGATATAATCCGCTGATTGTACCGCCCGAATGAATTTATTGATGTCAGCAGGATCATGAGAAAAATCTGCGTCCATTCCAATCACATAAGGATAGCAGCGATCGATTGCGTATTGATATCCACACTGATAAGCTTTCCCGAGTCCTTGTTTTGACGGCTGTGTGATTAAAAAAATTCGCCGATTGTAGTTGTCGTTTTTTCGAACCAGTTCACCGGTGCCATCCGGCGAACTGTCATCAACGACAAGGACGTCAATCGATGGACTTTGCTCAAGCACCTCATCCAATAAGAGAACTATATTATTTCGTTCGTTATAAGTTGGGACAACAACAAGCGTCCGATTTTCATTCATAGTGATTTCTTTTGAGCGACGTAAATCATTCTGTTTTGGCGGTTCAAACATTTCGCGATAAGAAAAAATACAACTAAACACGCATGCAGCGTCAAAGAAAATTTGTAGCGTTTCAAGTCAGTTTCCGTAAAAAATATTTTTTTTCGTTCGAATCCTTCATTTAAAATCAAACGGTTTAACGTATTTGGGGTGTAATACCCAACGTGTTCGATAACATACAGTTGTTTGATTAACCATTTGATTACTCCGCCGGAAGAACGATAAACAGACTCCGACACCGTGTTTAACAAGCCAGAAATATTGGGTGTCGCTAAAACCAATAGACCCCCTGGCGCCAGCATGCGATACGCCTTTCTCACAAAAGAATGTGGATCGATTGTGTGCTCAACCACATCCCATAAGGCAACCATTTGATAATCAGAAACAACTGGTTCAAAATCATCAAATGTTCCGCACTGTACCTCAAGCCCATATTGTTTCCGCAGATAGTCGCTGTTTTGTTTACTCGTCTCGATTCCGTCAATGGACCATCCAGATCGAATTGCTTCGAGCAAAAAACCGCCCGTACCATATCCCACTTCGAACAATTTTGGCTTCCGGTTTGACTTTAAGTGCTTTTGTGCAAAATTGAGAACCATTTGATAATCTTTCAGAGTACGGCTATTTCGTATATCGGCGTATTCGTAGTATCGTTCTAAAGCTGGATTAACTTTTGACAGGATTTCAGAATTTTCATACAAAATGCTCATTCCTTTTTCAGAAAGAGATGGATTCATATATCGAAAATGACAAATCATGCACTCGATAATACAAAGTTGATTTACTACAAAAAGTTGCTCATTCTCTTTTCCCATACAAAGTGGACAGTTTGTAGTCAACTTAAAATATTTTTTTAACTCATCAATATTAATTGAAGATAAACAGTCCACCGTCATTTCAGTTGATAGATCAAATAAATAAACTGATCATCTCTTATGTTTCGCGAATGAATGGTGACCAATTTCTTTACCGTTTGGTCTTTCTCCATCGCCTCTTTTAGAAATACCCATCGTTGAACATGAAGTGACTCATTGGGTTGCCATTTCGGATTTATGGCCATTAGTACATGGCTAAACCCGTGACCCCGAAGTAGGTCCAATGCCTCTTCGCTTGTTTTACCCTCGAGATAACGATGCCTCAAATGAAACCAAGGCTCACGAATAACTTCTCTATCAAAATAAAATTGGCGAACTTCTCCTGCGTTAAATATTTTTGCCTCGGGCGGTAAATTGTGGTTAATCCATTTCGATGCGTCATATGTTCGTTCAAAATTCTGTAAATAAGTTTCTTTGTCCCATTTTCCGGTCAACGTAAGCACCTCATATCTATAGTGATATACGGCGAGCGACGCCAATCCAACGACCAAAGATGCAAGAGCAATCTTTGACAGTCTTGTCAGCACAATTGAGTCTATTTTCTGGAGAGTAAATGAAACACCGTGGGCCACTCCGAAGAGATAAACTGGAAGCAAAGGTGTCAAATAGCGATAGTTCTGAGCCATAAAATACCAAAGAGTCAAATAAATGAAACTAAAAATTAATGTAACACGAGCCATTTTTTGTTTTATCGCACCAACAAAGGCAAAAGGCAATGACAATAAATAAAACGGTCCGGGCCAATGTCCAAAGCCATAGGATTTTGGGTCTATTGTTAGATTCCAAGGTAAAAACAAGTAGGTCCAAATCGTCCTGGGAACACCAAATGTCTGGTATGTATCTCCAAATTCCACAGGTTCTGTTAAAAAGATTTTTCCTAAAAAAGGATAAAGCGGGTTGCCATATATCATCCAGTTGCGGATGAACCAATAACCGCATCCGATAAAACATCCGAGGAGAAAAAACAAAGCTGGTTTAAACGTTTTTCCGACGCTCCGGTGACTAATCGACTCTAAAACAATCACTGCAAAAGCACTTGCGGCGGCTATCATAAAAAGTAGTTTTGTGCTTATTCCAAAACCAATAAGTATTCCGCTGAGCAGTAGTAATGTCATTTGCTCTTGCTGTACAATCCATTTTTTTATCATGACAAACGATAAAAAAACAAAGAAAGCACCGGCAACATCAACATAGGTTGTTGTCACTTCGTTGATAATTGTGGGGGTTAACCACAAAAGTGATGCAAGAACCATAGCCAATGTCCGATGTTTTAATTCGTCGAAAATGACGTAGTAAAGCGAAAAGAAAAGAAAGACACCAGTATACCAATGAAACAATTTCGCCGTTGCTACGCTTTGAAAAAGTAACCCTATAGCATACAAATGATTCATAAAAAGAGGGATGTATGAGTTGAATTCATAATACAGCGGTGTAGTGGACGCATTCCGAACAAAAAGTTTTGGAACATTCAGCTGGTAGCAGACGGCGTCATGATTGATTTCTGGCAAAAAAGATACGAAGAATGTAAGTGTGATAGTTGCAAAAACAGATAAGAGGCAAACGTAATATAAAAAATCTGCCGCCTTGACACTAAAGAGTAGTTTTATAAGCGATTGAAACCATTCGACAAATCCGCGTATTTTTTTATAAAAGAAAACGAACGGGATCAGGATGAGGATGGCTACCGGAATTGGACGTAACCATCCAAAAGATCCTAGTAGAACGGTACACAAAACAAAATAGCCGAGCCCGAACGCGAAAAAGAATATGCCTCGAAGAACGCTTTCAAAAGATTTCAAAAATGAATCGAGTGACGATCCCATCAAATATGCGGCAGGCAAGAGCAGAATCCATTCAAGAATTGCTATTAAGCCGTCTTTATATATCATATATCATGAATACTCCGAAAAAGTACGTTTGAATGGATAGTAGGTTAAACGAATGTCATAATTCCCTGCTTTTTCAAGCCACACGGCTTGAAAAAGGCCATAAGCTTTTAAAATCGGACGAGAAACACCGTTCACTTCTGCTTGCCACCCCGGATACATGAGATTGGAAATCACAACAAAGCCAGGCTGATTTGCCTGGATATTCCAGTGTTCATGATTGTTATCATGCGACGTGCGGGTTAATTTAAATTCTGACGTTTTGGTAGATAGTGAAATTTGATGACTTAACTTTTTTAGCTCTTCTCTCTCAATCAATAGAGAGCGATTCGGATCAAACTCAGGTGTTAGTAACTTTGCTTTCAATTCATCCCAATCTTCCGTCACCTCATATTGAGAAACAAAAAATGCCCTTTGATGATGGTCTGTATTTTGGTAAAGAAAAGGCCCGTTTGTGGAATCTTCAGCAATTAGTTTGAGATGTCCAACATGAATCCGCCGATTTGTTAGCACATGTGAGACGTCCATTAAATTGAGCAGTTGTCTTCGAGACAAAATGGATTCGAGATTCGGAGTAGCTGCCATATTTGAATCATTGATATTACCGAAAAATGAAAACGCTTCGTTATACCGGCGCAAGACAAACGGTGAATAAACTCCTATATCTTCAAATCCAAACAAGATATTAAGGCTAGGCGTTAAGGGAAGCTTTTCGGTAGGTTTCCTCAACCCGTAAATTCGCGCTAAATTTCCATTTTCTTTAGCTTGTTTAAGTTCGTCTATGATTTGAGATTGCGGAACTACGCTTTGATAAGTAGCAAAGTCTTTTCGGATATCGCACCACGTGAAGACATAAAGATCGATGATCAAAAATATAATTCCAAAAATTAGCCATGTCTTTGTTATCCTTCCCTTTCGAATGAGATAGACGGAAAATAACGCACCGGTTGTCAATAATACATACGTCCAAATATTCCAGAATTGGCCTAAAGAAAAAAGAATCCAAATGTGATTAATGGTGGGTTCAAGTCTATTGTAGTATGCTTCAAGCGAATGCGGGTGCCCGGCCTTCTCGTAAATAAACTGATTGATAAACCATCTGCCGATTTGAACGGCTACTGGTTTCCCTGTAGTTAAAAAATAATAAACAACTCCTGCCAGCAAACCGCAGAATACGATTAGACCAAAATAGGCTTTGCCTACCGCTTTGGTATTTATCGTTTGTTGTTTAGAAGTCGAATTTTTCCATGCCTCATCAAATCCGATGGCAGCAAGCATCGCTAATGTGAAGCCGATAAAAACGATGAATTTCATCGGCGTACGGAAAGAATAAAACTGAGTCAACTTGACTAATGTGATATAGAGCGGGCTCCATTGGCCAAGGGCGAGCATGAGCGAAATAATTCCCACAGTAACCCAAAGACGAAATAAATGGTTACCTCTTATTTCTTTCGAAAAAATCGCGCAAAGAATCAGCGGGATTGAAAAAATACCACTGTAGATACTATTGCCGCTAAAGTAACCTTGCGCATATGGAATAATCAATGTAATCAAAGCCAACGGAGACATCGAACCGACATATGCATAATCTTCAACAAGTCCGATTCTATTTGAACGGATCGCTAATTCAAAGGTTAGGGCAAGTTGTGGAAGTGCAAGACCCAATCCAAGCAGTGTTGCAACGAGAACAAAGATCGTTTTTTTAGATTTCTGCGCCATTGTTTTGGCATGATCATCATAAAAAAAGACAATCCTAAGAAATAGATAAGCGACAAAAATAATGAGCATAAATATAGCTACTTGCATATACCCGGCTGTAAGCGCGGAGGCAATAACACAGGACAAAAGGAATAAATATCGGATTTTTGAACCTTGATAGAATCGTTCAAATAAAAATAGACAAACCGGAAACCAGCAGATTGTTTTTAACGAAGTAATATTGTAGTAAGCTCCTCCGTAAGCCGTTCCGAACAAAAAAACAATCGCTGAAACAAAAGCCGCAAAAGGAGTCAATCGCATCCGGTGTGCATATAAATAAGTTCCCCATCCGGCAACCATGAAATGAAAAATATTTGAATAAGAATAAGCCCACCGAAACGGAAGTAAAAAAAAGAGTAGTAAATTTGGAAGATAAAAAATACCTACTTGACTTTCTGCAGCGATTGGAAAACCGCAGTGAATCCACGGCGTCCAAAATGGCAAATGAAATTGTTTTAGAGAGATCGAGAGAAGGTATGCCCAAGGATAATGCTGCTCAAGGTGATCTCCCACCAAAGATCCTGTTTTGGCCAAAAACAAATCAGGATAAAATACGATCAACATGAAACCGATGATGATAAAAAACGACACATCCTTGTTGATTGAAATTTTCAACATACGGTAATGATTAGGAAATTAATCGAGGTTTTGGAAGCGGGATAATAAATTGAACACCTCTTCGCTTTAAATGCTCTAGATTGTTAATGATTTCCTTCGCAAAATTCCACGCGAAAATAATCACATAATCGGTAGGTTGATTCAGGAGGTGGTTACGAGAAACGACGGGAATATGCGCGCCTGGGGTAAGACGATTTTGTTTCAACGGATTGTCATCGACAATGTAATCGATTTGCGTCTGATTTAAACCGCAAAAATTAATAATTGTATTTGCTTTAGCTGGTGCGCCGTAGGCAGAAATCGATTTCTTCTTCGTCTTAATGTCAATTATGTATTGCAGGAGTTCTTCTTTAACCGACTGAACTTTTTGAGCAAACGTTTCACATGCTGTTTCTGATAGATAATCACTGTTCGTTTCAAGATTAATAAATTTTTGTACATCCCGCGACACAATTCGTGTCTCGCCTTTTTTTTGGATAAAAACGCGTAAGGATCCTCCATGCGAAGCAACTTTCTCGATACAAAATATTTCCATGTGAAAACGGTTTAATAAATGATTGAGCGAAGCAATGGAAATGTAGGATAAATGTTCATGATAAATCATGTCAAAAAGTAATTGGTCCATCATCGTAATTAAATACGGAAATTCGATCACAAAAAAACCTGCGGGACGAAGGAGGCGCAACGTATTTTTGCAGACATCTTGAATGTGATCAATGTGGGCAAATACATTATTTGCCGTGATCACATGAGCCGGACCGTATTCAGACAAGATTGATTCAACGCATGCTTGATCAAAAAAACGATTGATCGTTTTTCGACCATTTTGATTTGCCTGATCACTTAAATTTTGGGCGGGCTCAATACCAACAGCATTTATCCCCTCTTTTTGGAAACAAGATAAAAGAAGACCATCGTTACTTCCGATGTCAACCGCTAATACATTCTTATTTCGAGGGAGTTTTCCCTTTACGGACTGCACGTATTTTGAGAAATGCTTTTGAAACGTTCTGGTAGTGGAACTTACATACAGATAATCTGAAAACATCAATTCTTTGGGAACGACGTGTGTCAGTTGTACGAGAGAACATGCAGAACATCTCGTTAATTGCAAAGGACAAGAAAATTCACCTTCAACTTGATTTGGAAATAGAAAAGAATTTGCAAGCGCCATTGTACCTAATTTGAGAAAAGGAGGCGGAAGTTTTGAGTCGCAATATCGACACTGAGTCTTATGATATTGTTCTGTTTCAATTTCCACTCTCATCTTAATTATTCCCCTTTTTGGACATAAGTTCCTCGTCACAAAATAGTGACATAATACACTTTTTTCAAAAAATTTCCCATGTCAAATGTTGAGTCCTCAATTATCCTTCCTCTTGAATTGATATTTAACGAAAAGATGAAAAAGCTAACATTTCAGTCTCCATCGGTCTCCCAGTCGATTTCAGAGACGTGATGGATCTTAAGTTTTTAAATTTTGCTTGATCGGAAAAAGATGTCTATGAGAGACATCGAGAGCTCGAAATTCGGCTGTCATCATAGGGAAAATCCGACATGAAAAACACTTGATTTTTGTTCCTATCATGCCGATACTTAAAAAGTCGCAGGCAGTTATCGGTGAGTTAGGAGAATATCTTGACTTATTCGTCTGTGTAGCTAAAATAAGGCCTCCATCTAAAGTTACACTCCAATATTCCAATATAAAGAGGCAAAAAAGACGATAAAGAAAGATGGAAAATCAGTTTAAATAAAGCGATGAATATGGCTATACCCACGAAAAAAACAAGCCAAGCTCAAATCGCATTTGCCGATCTCATTCATAGCGATCATTCCTGTAGAGCTTTTCCATTAGGCATAGGCTTAGTCGCATCTAATACTCGCAAGATTTACGGTAAGCAAGTTGCTGTCGACATTTTTAAGTTTTCATCCGATTTCGCCAATTACCTGGCGGAGAATAACCCTCAAATTGTCTGTTTCTCAAATTATTGCTGGAACTTCAACATTTCTTACCAATTTGCCAAGCGAATCAAATCAAAAGAACCGAACACCATCATTGTGATGGGAGGTCCTAATTTTCCACGGGAAGATCAAACGCAGCAGATTTTTTTGAATCAATATCCGGCAATCGATTTTTACATGCGAGGGGAAGGCGAATTTGCGTTCCCCGACCTTTTAAAGATTTTCCTTGAAAGCGACTTTGACGTCAGAAAAATAAAAGACAGTGGTCTAAAAATTCAAAATTGCTTCTACGCTCACGAAGGTCTTCTGGTTTCTGGGTCTTTCATGGAACGCATCGGCGATCTTAACGACATTCCATCGCCCTACTTGGGCGGTCTATTTGACAAGTTCTTTCGTGAAAAACTTTATCCATTAATACAAACTTCTCGAGGATGTCCGTTTACATGTTCCTTTTGCCAAGAGGCTACAGAGTACTTCAATAAAATCAAACATTGGACGATTAACCGGATTACTGATGAATTAGAGTACATTGCTAAACGCACAAAAGCCGCTGAGCTTCTTTTGGCCGATTCGAACTTTGGAATGTATCCTTGGGATTATGATACAAGCAAGGCAATCGCAAGCGTGCAATCAAAATACGGTTGGCCGTTGTATGTCAATTGTGTCAATGGCAAAAACAGGAAAGAAAGGGTGCTGGAGGTTGCGTCCAATGCAAAGGGGATGCTCATCTGCAATGCGATTCAAACGACCGATGCGGACGTTTTAAAAAATATTCGTCGCGACAATATATCACTTGATACAATGGTTTTTTTGGCGCGGGAAAGTGAACGCATGGGCGCTACCAGCTGTTCTGAAATCATTCTTTCTTTACCTGGTGATACGAAAGAAAAGCACATTAAATCTATGTGCGATGTCATGGATGCCGGAATTAGTGTCGCTCGATCACATCAACTCCTCCTTCTTCCAGATTCTGAATTAGCATCGGTCGAAAGCCGGAAAAAATATCAATTAAAATCGCGCTACAGACTTGCTCCTAGGACTCACGAATATAACACGGTATTCAATGACACCTTTGGCGCTCCTGAAATTGATGATATCTGTGTATCGACCAGCTCCTTAACTTATGATGCGTACATTGAATGCCGATGTTTTGATTTGACGGTCGAAGTATTTTACAATGCTGCTGTATTTATAGAACTTTATTCACTTTGTAAACGTTACGGCATTTTACCATCCGAACTCGTTAAAGAAGTGTATGCCTATGTTCAATCCGACAAGAGCATTTTGCGTGATCTCTACGACGGTTACATTGAAGAGAGTCATGGACATTTTGAAACGCCGGAAGCTGCCTTGACATTTCTTGAACAGCCAGGCATTTTGGAAAGCTATCAAACCGGAAAACTTGGTAATAACGAACAGTTGAACTACCGTGCTATGTGTTTCTTTGGCCGCATGAAAGATTTGCATGACATTATTTTCTCCGTTGCGGAAAAATTGCTGCAACAAAAAAATACTTGGACGCCCGATTTGGGCGATTATTTATCAGAACTTCGGAGATTCGGTCTTTTGCGAAAGGACAATTTATTATCACTGGATCACGTACCGAATGGTAAATTTCATTATGATTTCATCGGTTTAATGAGTGGTAAATTTTCTGCAGACCCCGTGGAATATAAATCATCAACAGAGTTAGATATTCGAGCGTTTCATACTCCGGAACAAAGGGAATTGATTGAGCGATATACAAGGTTGCACGGACAGTCTATTTCCAGTCTGGGTACCATTTTGAGTTTTAGCAATACAAAAGATTTTTATCGTAATGTTTCTTATGTAAATCTTGCGAAGCGCTCATCATTAATGACGGCAGTTTAGATTCGAAGTAGCTGATCGGTTGGCACTTAAAAATCATAATATTGTAATGTACTCGTTTAGGCAAAAGAAATATATTCCCTTCAATATCCGCGATACACACCATCAAACTTGAAGTTTAAATGTGATCTGTTAAATTGCACCCTGAATCTGTAGATCAGCAAAACTGCTTAAATTTCAACACATCGACACCGATAATCACTAACTATGAAACATCAGATTTTCCTAGCTGATCTAACTCACACGGTACGTGGAATTCACGCCTCGACATTTCCTTTGGGAACGGCGTTCGTAGCAAGCTATGCAAAAAAAATCCTGGCGGACAGTTTTGAGATTAGACTTTTTAAGTTCCCCGACGATCTTTGTAAAGCTCTGAGCGAGAATCAACCTAAAGTACTTGCACTTTCAAATTACTCTTGGAATTTAGAGTTAGGATACAAAATCAGTTTGCTTGCCAAAAAAAAATACCCAGATCTTATCGTCGTGTTCGGTGGTCCAAATTTCCCGATTGAACGCGTAGAGAAAATTGATTTTTTTCAAAGGCGACCTGCTATTGATTTTTATATCCAAAATGAAGGCGAAGTTGCTTTTGTACAATTGCTTCAAAAAATTCAGGAGCATGAGTTTGATGTTTCAGCACTAAAAGAGAACCGTAAGGTCATACCCAATTGCAATTACTCGATTGGTAATGAGCTTGTCGAAGGACCTCTTGAACGGATCACCGATCCCAATATTATCCCCTCACCTTATTTGACCGGCCTACTCGATGAATTTTTTAATTATCCGCTCGCTCCGATGATAGAAACAACGCGTGGATGTCCGTTTCGATGTGCGTTTTGTGCTGATGGACTTATCTCAAAAAGTCGAATTTTCAGGTTTTCGGACGATCGGTTGCAGAAAGAACTCAAGTATATTGCGGAACGGATTAAGAATGTCGACGAGCTAATCATTACAGATCTTAATTTTGGTATGTACGATGATGATGTTAAGACTGCGCGGGCCGTTGCGGAGCTTCAGAAGGAAAGATCTTGGCCGATTATCGTGAGCGGTTCGGCAGGTAAAAATCGTCCCGAAAAGGTTATTGAGACAATTTCAATTTTAGCTGGATCTTGGAAGGTGGGATCTGCAATACAATCTTCTGATCTCGAAGTTCTGAAAAACATTAATCGCAACAATATCTCCTTAGATGCGTATAAACGATTCTTAGATTTTGGCAACCGCGTGAGCGAAGATGCATCTACCTATACGGAAGTGATCTTGGCTCTCCCCGGCGATACCAAAAAAAAGCATTTTGAATCGCTCCGATATGGGATTGAAAACGGCGCAACCAACTTGAGGATGTATCAGGCCATACTCCTTACTGGAACTAACATGGCTACGCAACAAACAAGACAAATGCATGGACTGAAAACGAAGTTTAGAGTGATTCCAGGAGGTTTTGGAACCTATCAATTTGAAAATGGGCCTTTTCATGTTGCGGAAATTGAAGAAATTATCGTCGCTACCAATGATATATCATTTGACGACTATGTTGCATGCCGAAAAATGAACTTGTTGATCGAAACCTACTTAAATAACTCGCTATTCGAAGAAATGTTTGTCCCACTCAAAAAAATGGGGATTTCTGTTTTTGACTGTCTTGTTTATTTGCATGAGCACGAAAAAATGTTTACCCCTAAAATGAGGGAAATTGTTGAGGATTTCACGTTTGCAACGAAGTATAACGTCTACGATAGTTACCAACAGGTGGAAAACTACGTTTTGCAACCAAAAATCATCCGGAAATATATTTCAGGCGAATTAGGAGTAAACGAAATCTTAGTATGTCGAGCCAAATTATATTTAGCACTCGAAGACATTGCGCGTGTTTTAACTCAAGCAATTTTAGAACTTCTTAAAGAACGGAATTTATTTTCGGAACAAGTCGCAGATTTTTTTCAACAGACAAGTAGGTTTATTCTTTTCAAAAAACAGTACTTTTACAAGTACAGAAAGACGATCGAATCGGATTTTGACTATGATTTTGAAGCTTTATCGAAAGTCAAATTCAACATTGATCCTAGATCGATTCAAAAAAGTGCGCAATCTATTCGATTTAAGTTTTATCACAACTCGATCCAAAAAAAACACATTGAAAACAGCCTCAACTTATATGCAAACACGCCGAGCGGCATTGGACGACTGATACAACGCAGCAATTTGAAGAAAATGTACCGGCATTTTGTTTCTGAACGGCAGCCAAACGCATTAATTTCACAAGTCTGATGGTAAGCCATAAAATCCACCGGAGCTGTTCAATTATTCCACATGTACTTCTCATTCGGTTTTCTTTGTTTGGGTCAAATTGAAATATGGCCTACGTCGACTTTATTATGAAGCTTCACCAAGTAACAAAGCGCGATTATGTTCGCCGAGTGGTAGAACATGACAAAGCTGAATGTGCAGAAGTTGCCATCAGATTTGACAAGGATTACTGGGATGGCGAACGTCATTTCGGCTATGGTGGCTATCATTATGACGGTCGCTGGCGAACCATTGCAGAGGGAATGATCAGATATTATAAATTGAAGTCCGGAGTACGCATTTTGGATGTAGGATGTGGTAAAGGATTTCTCCTGCATGAATTTATGCAGCTTTTGCCAAACGTAACGATAGCTGGGCTTGATATTTCACAATATGCAATTGACCATGCTAAAGAGGAAGTCAAACCATTCCTCCAAGTTGGTACCGCCACTCACCTGCCCTTTGATGATGTCTCATTCGACTTTATCGTTTCGGTGAATACGTTACACAACCTTTACATCCATGATTTATGGCAATCATTAAAAGAAATCGAACGCGTTGGAAAAGGTTCAAAACACATAATCGTTGAGACTTATCGAAACGAGCGTGAGAAAGCAAATCTCCTTTATTGGCAACTGACCTGTCGTTCCTTTCATACACCCCAAGAGTGGGAATGGATCTTCAAACAAACTGGGTATGGTGGAGATTACTCATACATCACATTTGAATAAGGACTTATGATTCAATTAAAAGAAATAAACAACGCTGTCTATGCTGCTAACGAGTCTTTGGTTCATCTGGGTCAGGCGGAAGTCCGCTATTTGAAAGACCGAGTGATGCAAAGTGAACGAAAACGCATCCGCATATGCACTCATAAAAATGGGGACGCTCTACTCCAAGAAATGTTCATTGCGGTCGCCCGAGAAAGTTATATCCGACCTAGCAAACATGTTCATAAAGAGGAATCCATGCATGTTATTGAGGGGCTAGCCAATCTCGTCTTCTTTGACGAAACAGGTCATATTACTAAGGCCATTGAAATGGGTGACCGTTCGTCAGGGCGATCGTTCTACTGCAGGACGCCCGAATCTGTCTATCATACTCTGCTCATTCATTCCGATCTTCTGGTATACCATGAATCAACACAGGGTCCATTTCGTCGAACAGATACATTTTTTCCATCATGGGCACCAGATGAAGGTGATGGGATCGCGGTTCGCGCCTACTTAGAGCGACTGTCCGTTGAGGTTGATCGTTTCCAGCACTCAAAAAATATTTTTGGAATTCCGAAATGAAAGAGAAAATGAATGGCGAACATAGCCTGATCGTTGGCGGTACCAAAGGAATTGGTCGAAGCGTGGTCGATCTTCTCGCCTCCCAGCATCACCTTGTCTCTGTCATTTCCCGCCGAAGCCCATCGGAACCAACTGTCCAAGCAGACAACGTTTACTACTGGACAGCAGACATTACAGATATAAAATCCACTTTGGGTGTCTTAGGTGAAATTATTAAAAAGAATGGAAAACTTAACCACCTTGTCTTTTGTCAAAGATTCAGAGGTCAAGAAGATAATTGGACCGGTGAAATCGAAACAACTCTAACGGCTACCAAAAGGATTGTCGAATATTTTGTTGATCGATTTGATTCAAACAATGCGTCGATCGTATTTGTCGGGTCTATTAGTGGAAGCCTTGCGGTCAAGTATGCGCCGCTTGCTTATCACGTTGCCAAAGGTGGCCTGAATCAATTAGCTAAGTACTATGCCGTAACACTAGGACCAAAAAATATACGGGTCAACTGCGTTGTTCCTGGAACAATCCTAAAGGAAAATTCCAAAGACTTTTTTCTGAAGAACGAAGAGCTTCACACCTTTTATAAAAAAATCATTCCTCTTGGCAGAATGGGAACTGCTAATGAAGTCGCGGACGTGATCTCTTTTCTTTGTAGTTCAAAATCGTCATTTGTGACTGGGCAAAATATAGTTATTGATGGCGGCGTCTCAGTCCAATGGCAAGAAGAACTCGCTACTCGGCTTGCAGCGAAAGGATTCAAAAGTAATGACTAAAACTTCTAGTTCGTCCTTAACTAAGGGAAGCATGGGAACGCAAGTATATCGGCGTAAAACATGTCGTCTATGCGATGCTTCCGATATAACGCTTGTGCTTCAGCTAACGCCGACACCGCCCGTCGACGCGTTCGTCCCGAATAGCCGTCTAACAGAACTACAAGAATTGTATCCGATTGATGTATTTCTTTGTAATGATTGTGGACATGTTCAATTGCTCGACGTTGTAAACCCAAAACTTTTATTTGGTGATTACATCTATCTAACCTCAAGTTCTCCAGGGTTGGTGGAACACTTTCGTAGGTATGCTGATGATATTTTGAAATTTGTTGATCCAGCACCAAATTCGCTCGTTGTAGAAATAGGTAGCAACGATGGTACACTTCTTAATTTCTTCAAGGAACGCAAAATGCGTGTCCTCGGCGTTGATCCTGCGAGTGGCATTGCGCAGACAGCGACGCGGCAAGGTTTGCTTACGCTCCCACATTTTTTTACAAGTCATCTTGCAAAAGACATTGAACAGGAACATGGACCCGCAACGATCGTTTGTGCCAACAACGTTTTTGCTCATGCAGACGACCTAGCAGACATGGCTGAGGGTGTGCGCCAACTCTTAGCACCAAACGGTTTTTTCGTGTTTGAGGTTTCATATCTTTTGGATATGATCAACGGAATGGTTTTTGATTTTATTTATCACGAACATTTGTGTTACCACTCGGTAAAACCTTTGCAACGTTTCTTAAGAAAGCATGGTATGGAACTTTTCAACGTAACTTCCGTACCTACTCATGGAGGTTCTATTCGCGTGTTCGCACAATTGCTAAATGGTTCACGTAAACTTAATCCTTCAGTTGTCCAAATGCTTCAGCAAGAAGCTAAAGCGGGCTTGGACCGTCCAGAGATCTTCAAGATTTACACAGCCAAAATTGATAAGGTGAGACATGTCATCTCCCACTTGATAGCCGATCTTAAGGCAAGAGGAAAGACAATTGCAGGGTATGGCGCTTCGGCAACGACTACAGTTTTAACTTATCACTTCAATCTTGGTGAAAAGCTTAGTTTTTTAATCGATGACAACCCTGCGAAACAACGCCTATATAGCCCAGGCCACCACATTCCAGTGCTGCCTTCAGAAAACATATATAAACAAAAGCCCGATTATATCTTGGTCCTGGCTTGGAGATTTTCAGATATGATCATGGAAAAACACCGCACTTATCTTGCACAAGGCGGACATTTTATAGTTCCGTTACCTGAACTCCGGTCTTTTTAGTTTTCGTTAATACCACTTAAACGAAAAATCATTGACAACTTATCAATCTAATTTCATGTACAAACATAAAATCTGGCATTTAATAGGTGTTTTTACATTCGCTTTTGGTTTTATTGTAATTTGCTACCTAGGTTTACCAATTGATTTCAATCGTGACTATCTAATAGTTTGCCTCGGAAGTTTGACACGTGTGGACTACTCCGAACTTATTAAATTGACACTGAACCCGTTAACCCCGGGCTGGCTTTATCCTCCTGATCGTCTTATGGAATACCTAAGGCCGATCACGACTTTACTTTTTCAACTCGGGCATCAGTGGATGCCATATTCTCTCATTCCCTTTCATCTGGCTGCAGCACTCGGGCATGGTTTATTGGCGATATACCTATTTGTCATTATTGATTATTTTACGAAAAGGGCACTATATGGATGGTTAGCCGTAATCTTCTATGCAAGCCTTCCAAGTAATTTCTTCATGATGAGTTCAATTTCCTCGTTTGATTTTCAATATTTCGTTTCTGTCCTCTCGCTCACAGCCCTTGCGCTATTCTATTATTTAACTCTGGGGCGATTTAAACGTCCACTCACCTTTTGCTTATTTGTCGTTTTGTGGATCATGACTGTTTGGATTAACATTAAACTTAAATCCAGTGAAAAGATTCTACCGTTTGTATTTCTTTTCTTTCTCCTCATCAAATTTCCATTCATCTTAAAACGTATCGCTCTGCGCCGTATCTCGCTTCTCTTTGTTGGCATTACAAGTATGATGCTTCTCGTTGTTCCATTAAAACCATTTGAATCTTGGATCCATGCCCATCCTTCTAAACAAGGAACCGTGGTGGTCTCTGCTGATAAATCGGCTGGAAAGAAAGAGACGCGTGCTCTTTCTTTTAAATGGAAAAACGCCGTTCAAAGAACGTTTTTTATCCCTGGAGGAAACTTTCCATTCACTACACTTCAAGTTCGAAAAACACCTCGATCTGTTTCAGAAAATTTTGGGTTTTTTCCGTCTTGGATTTTATGGGTAGGATTATTATTGTTGCCTATTCTGCAGAAAAAACAGCAAAAACAAAGTGACCTTGACGAGGAAAATAAAATTCATGGTACCGTTCTCATTTTAGTATGGTTTTTTGTAATCCTTGCTGGGTTTTCGAGCGGCGCAGACTTGATGGATCTGAGGTTCCTGAATTTTGCATATGTTCCAGGTATTTTTCTTTTGTTCCTCATCATTTCTAACCTTGAGCACTTTCTTTTCAAAAGCATCCCTCTTATATTTGCGTTCGTTATTGCGAGTATTATGATCTTTACTTCCGTTCTCAATTTCGGCCAATTAGCAAAGCTCGTCGGTCATTTTTCTGGAATACAGGATGCACTCGTTCGCGCTGAACGAGATGTTTATACTGACTTTTTTAACGAAGAACCAAAGGGTCGATCTCTTTACGAACGTCATCAGGAATTGGAAGACCGAGCTGTTTTAGTAAATTGGTATCAGCTGCCTGTGCTTTGGATGAATCTAGCTAAAGAAAAGATAAATCGTGAAGGACAACTTTATTTTTATACAAGAGAACTCGAACCGGAAAGGTTAACTCAGTTACGACAAGCTGGATACAGCGCCAAATTATGGAAGCGATATAATTTCTTCGATGCAAAGCCGGTACTTTTTGGGTTGTTTAAGCAAATCAATGCTCTAAGCGGCAGGTATCGCAATCGTAAAGCGCAAAATAGCGAAGTGATCGTTTACAAAATCGGTAAGCCATAAAGCCCCCACCTATCCTTCCCGTTTACTCTTATTTCCTGGAACGTCTTCCCTGTCAGCCCCAAGTAATTTCATGATGCCCTTCATTAGCCATAATTGAATGAGGAGCGGAGAAATTCTTATCTGATATCGTGAGCCGTCAAAGCGGATGTGCCCTGCTGTTACGAGCCTTTTAAGCCGTACTTCTAAAATCGTTGCTGCATTATAATGTTCTAAAATCTCTCCTACTTTTACTCCACCATGTGGCTTCTTACCTACCTCAAATAGAAGACGAATTCTAATAGCGGCCTCACTCATACCAAAAATCCAAGCTATATAATGAAAAACCAGTAGGGCATATAACGTGACTGACAATACGGCTGAAAAAAGACTTAACCGCAAAGGAATTTCCTTGTTGATTCCGGAAACCTCTAAAACCAAATTGAAAGAGAATCCATTCAAAAAAACCCCAAGAACGATAGACGTTAGAATGAGAAACGGCATATTGATTGCCTTGAAGACTCGCATGAGTAAAACATGGAAAACTAGGAATGCAAACAATGCGTTTGCAGCAGATGTAAGCACAGCGATATCTAAATGAGACATGTGGAGCCGTTAACCTCCGAGATTCCGCCCTAAGAGTTGGCGATAGCGTCGAAAGATTCGTACGACAAGATCTCCGCTCGGAAGCAACGTGTACGAATTTCCATCATATTTTATATGGCCATGCGCAACTAAGTCATTTAAACGTGACACGATCAATTCTTCATTTGAAAATTGCTTCCTGATTTCTTCTGCCGAAATCTCTCCTCCATTTTTTGACAATGCGGCAACAATCTTCATTGATGGACTGGGATGTCGGACTGCGGTCGTTTCGCCAAAATACCAAAAGCTCATTAAAACATAAAGAAGGAGCGAGCTCCAAAATAAAGGCAGATCAAACAACGAGGATTTCCAACCAAGTTCAAGTCTGATTGAATTAGCGACAAAAAAATAAACAATGCCCCATAGCAACATCAAAACGAATATCCTTATTAATTCAAACCGAATAAGACCGGCACGGAAGGCAACTGCGTGGGAAAGGACATAAAGAATAAAACATGACAGGGCAAGCAAAACACAGATCATGAAAGATACTCCGATTTACTTTTCCAACTTGAACTTTTCTGTTTTATCATCGGGAGATATTCTTTTTATCTTGGTAAACCGAATGCTCCACGCAAGGTTGAGAACCTTATTCAAAACTTCAAGGATATTTTTTAATGTGACTGCTTTCGAACAACCATGTTTTCGCGGTTCGTGAAGCGTGGGTACTTCAATGTAAGTGGCTCCGCCTTTGATCACTAAAATTAATAACTCGGCAAAGAAAAAGAACCCTAGAGTTGAAGTGCAAATGTTTCGACTCAAACGGGTTGGATAGATCACAGAACCATTGTAACAATTCAATTTTAAACCAAATAAGCTATTGAGAGTCATAATATAAAGGCGAGATATAATTCGCCGCTTGAGAGATCGAATCTCTGGATTGTCGACATAGGGAATAATGAGATCCTTTTGACCAATCATATTAAACATTGAGCTAAAAGACTCTTGCTTCATTCCCCGATCGCCAGATCGCCACATGACGTAGTCTTTGGTCGCCAGGTCGTACCCCTCTCGAATGCTATAACCCAATCCCATGTTTTTTTGATGGTGAATAACTTGTACATGTGGGTTTGCACTGGCAAAACGATCTGCAATTTGAGGTGTACAATCAGTACTGCCGTCATTTATGATGATGATTTCAAAAGAGCTAAAGTGCTCGTCCAAAATCGCAAGCATATCCTCAACCGATGATGCTAAATCCCCCTCTTCGTTTAACGCAGTGATGACCACAGAAATTGACGGTTTCATTAGAGATATCTCTCCTCAGGGTTTGATCATAAAGAAATCAGGGTAAAAAACCAAGGTTATCGCACATGGTGAATATACTCGAGCGGTTGAAACTCTATCTCTTTCCAATTATCTTCTACCCAACGAATGGTTTCCTTAAGTCCATCTAGAAATTTAATTTTTGGTAACCAATGTAGTTTTTTCTTTGCTTTTTCATAGTCAAGCAAATATTGGGCGTCCTGTCCCATTCTTTCACTAACTGCTACGGTGCGTTCGCCGAAATCATAATGCATCAGTTCGCATATGGTGTGCACCAGACTATCGATACTCATCGAGTTCGTATCTGAAAAATGATAAATTTCTCCGGGTTCACCCACCTTGATTGCTTGATTAATCCCATCCACTACATCACGAATATGCACCCAGGTTTTGATCGCACGACCGCCTCCATGCAGCTCAATTTTTTTTCTCTGTTTTAAGTAAATGATGCAGCGCGGAATAATTTTAAATAGTTGCTGATGTTTACCATAGACATTGGTTGAGCGAATCAGTTGAACGGGAAAACCGAAATGGCGATAAAGCGTCAACAAATACAAATCTGCAGCGGCTTTCGAAATGGCGTACGGCGTGCTTGGATTTATAGATGCGCTTTCTTTGAGCGGTTCTTTGCACGTTCCATATACCTCGGCCGTTGATATATGAACATAACGCTTTAGGTAAGAACGAGTCCGAAGTTCATTGCAAAGTGAGACAACCCCTAACGTATTCGTTTCAAAATACTCAACCGGCTGAAAATTACTAAGCCCTACTTCGCTGAGAGCTGCAACATTAATAATCACAGTCGGCTGATATTCATCGAGGTAAGCTAGGATTTTTTTTGATTCCCTATAGAGATCCACCTGACGAAATTGAAACCGATTGGTACGTCGTCCAGAATATGGCAAAAAAATGGAGTTCTTTTCTGGTGAGCGACTCAACCCAAGAACATAATTCGCCTCTTCCTCTAAAAGAGTGTCCACCAAGTGGCTGCCTGTAAAACAGTTACTTCCGATTACCGCAAATTTGTTCTGCAGTATTTGCCGTCCTTTCCTTGTAGAAATTGCGTACTTTGTCAACCGTATAATCCAGTTCTTCTCGAGTCAAATGCTGGTGCGCAGGCAAGGTAATGATTGACTTTGCATCTGATTCGCTGACTGGAAAATCTCCTTCTTTGTATCCAAGGTAACGTGCTGCCCTTTGTAAATGCACTGGGATAGGATAGTGTACCTTTGCCTCAATTCCATTTTTTTGCAAATAAGCCAATAACTGGTCCCTCTTTTCGACCCTAATCACATAAAGATGATAAACATGTTTGACGTTCGACCGACGTTTCGGAACATGTATGTAATCTTGTAAATTCCGAAACGCATCGTCATAATATGTGGCGTTGGCAATCCGTTGGTCTGTAATAAAACCAACCTCTCGAATGAGACGATTACCAATGACAGCCTGCAATGTATCCAACCGCGAATTCCATCCGAATATGGATACCTCGTCTCGATTTTCAAGCCCGTGATTGCGATAGAGTTTCAATTTCTCAGCAATGTCTTCTGAACGAGTTACGATCACTCCTCCATCTCCCCAAACATTTAAGTTTTTCAAGGGGTGTAGGCTAAAACATGCAGTTACTCCCCACGAACCTACCGGTTTGCCATCAATCTCGGCTCCGATCGCTTGGCAGGCGTCTTCTATAATCGCAAGATTGTGCTTTCGCGCAATTCTCTCGAGCGTCGGCATGTCAGCTACATTACCCGTGTAATGTACTGGAATAATCGCCTTTGTACGTTTTGTCAATTTGGCTTCCACCTTAGAAGAATCAATAACAAACCCGTCCTCGCTATCCACAAAAACCGGCTTGGCCCCAGCCTGAACGATAGCTCCTACCGTTGCAATAAACGTTGTCGGTGTCGTAATTACTTCATCACCGGAACCAATCCCCAATACCTTAAGAGATAACACAAGAGCATCTGTTCCACTTCCCACTCCGATGGCAAAAGGAATTCGGCAGAGCGCAGCAAACTGGCGCTCAAATTCATGCAATGCATTGCCGAGCGTAAAATCACCAGATATCACAAACTTTTTAAGATCGCTAAAATAGGTGTCAATATTTGAAAACTGCCGGTCAAGATATGAAAATTTGACTTGCATAGGCGCAATCTTCATTTATTCACCCCCGGTAAAACTTCTTGATTACAGAAACAACCCGATTTAATTTCTCTTGGCCAAGTTCTGGATAAATCGGAAGACTCAAAATGTGGTTGGCCTGCGCTTCAGCCATGGGGAACATTCCAATTTTGTAATTGAGAGACGCTGCGCTTTCTTGTAAGTGGAGCGGAATAGGATAATGAATCGCTGTTTCAACTTGATTGTCTGCGAGATACGATTTTAATTCATCACGGCGATCTGTTCGAATAACGAAAGTATGATAGACACATTTCTCATAAGATTGCTCGATCGGCAACCGAATTTCTGAAAGACCACCGAGCTGTTTTAAGTAAAACTCCGCATTCAAGCGACGCTGCTCGGTCCACTTGGGCAAATATTTTAATTTTACGAGGAGCATTGCTGCCTGGATCGTATCTAATCTTGAGTTTCCACTCCACGCCGAGCAACGATCGCGCGATTCAAGACCCAAATTTCGAAGAATCTTTAACCGTTTGAAAAGGCCGCTATCATTGGTTGTCAATACTCCCCCATCTCCACAGGCGTTTAACGTCTTCAATGGATGCAAACTGAAACATCCTATCGTGCCAAATGAACCAACCCGCTTCGTGTGATATGCAGCTAAAACTGCTTGAGCAGCATCTTCAATGACATACAAGTGGTGGCGTTTGGCAATTTCAAGGATCGTATTCATCTCAGCAGGACGACCGGTCAAGTGCACCGGCAAAATTGCTTTTGTCCTGCTCGTAATAACTGATTCGATTTGTGATGGATCCATATTGTAGTCATCGCGTACGTCAATGAATACTGGACGTGCTCTAGCTAACACAATCGCACTTGTCGTCGCAACAAATGAATTGGGAACAGTAATCACCTCATCACCAGAACCAACGTCTAAAGCGCGTAGAGCCAGAACAAGCGCATCGGTTCCGGAATTGACCGCAACAGCATGTGACACACCGCACAACTCGGCAAAACGCTGCTCAAAAGCTTCCACCTCAGGTCCAAGAATAAATTGGCAGCGGTCCAGGACATTAGAAACTGCTTCGAGCAGTTCATCCTTGAGGTAAGCGTGTTGACCAGTCAGATCTGTATAACTGATGTGAGTTTTATTAATCGTATTGGTGTCCATAATTTTCATTTCAAAAAATCGTTAGTTGATATAAATCATCGGCCGAATGACACGGCCTTGCCTTAAATCGGAAATCGCTTGATTAATCTCATCTAGTGAATATCTGTGCGAGACAAGCTGGGAAAGATTAAATTTTCCTTCTTTTTGGAGTTTCAGCAATCGTGGAATATCCAAATTTGGTTTCGAACCGCCACCATGAGATCCAGTCAGCACTTTGCCGAAATGGAGTGGGAGGGTATCGATTCTTACTTTTTTTTGAATGTTTGGAACTCCCACCAAAATCGTTCGGCCTCGATGTCCGCAAAGTTCATAGCTTAACTCAATCATTTCGGCAATGCCCGTATTCTCCAAAACAACATCCAATTGAGAAGTGCCCAAAATCTCCTTTACCGCTTCGGTGACATCTTTGCTTGAAGAATTAATCGTATGCGTTGCTCCATATTCTTTTGCCAATTTAAGTTTATGTTGGTGCACATCAACAGCAATAATAGGTTGAGCTCCGTTTATCTTTGCAGCAATGACCGAAACCAAACCGATTCCTCCCGTTCCCATAATTAAAACAGATTCGCCAGGTTTTACTCGAGCATCGTTCTCAATAATGCCAAATCCTGTGGTAATACAACATCCATAAAGAGCAGCCTCATCAAACGGTACGTCCTTCGGAATCACCGTTAAGCGGTTTTCTGATACGATCGTCTTTTCTTGAAAAGTTGTGACACGACCTGCGTGAACGATCTGTCCGTTCCATGCGTATTTTGAAGATTCCGCTTCGATTCCAAGACTCGGTCGCCAATGCACAACTACATGATTTCCTGCCGCGACACTCGTTACTTCTGGACCCGTTTCTTCAACAACCCCGCCAGCTTCGTGGCCGAGCAAATGCGGAAGCCATGGATCCGGACCTCTTTTTCCTTCTATTTCGCCTATTTGAGACCCGCAAATGCCCGTCGCTACAATCCGAACCTGAACCTGGCCCCTTTTGAGTTCCGGCATTTCGATCTCAGCCAACTCGAGCGACTTATTCAATTCTGTTAAAATTGCGGAGCGCATTTTCTCTAATTTAACCGTTAAACCAATTTGCTGTTTAACATTTTGGCCACTACATTTGCAATATTTTGACTTGTAATACCGTACTTTTTCATTAATTCACTTTGGGAACCGTACGTATGGATAAACTCATCTGGAAATCCAACGCGCACAAACCTTTTGACTGCATCAAAATCCGATTCGGCCAAAACCTCGGCAACGGCCGATCCAAGCCCTCCCGTGATAAAGTGTTCCTCAATTGAAACAATGGCGTGCACTTTCTCCATATGAGTACGTAGGCGCTTACGGTCTAACGGTTTTAAAGTATGAATGTGAATCACTGTTGAGAAAATCTTTTCCCGTTCAAGTATCGCAGCTGTCTCTAAAGCAATTTGCGTCGTAATTCCAGTTGAAACCAGAAGAACATCATCACCTTCCCTGAGCACGATCGCTTGGCCTATTTTAAATGGAAAATCCGGCCGACTTACGATCGGATCGCCGCCTTTCGCAAGCCGGATGTAAATCGGACCGTCGTAATCAAGTGTTTGTAACATAAGCCGCTTCATTTCGTCGGCATCACACGGAGCAACTATCGTCATTCCCGGAATGACGCGCAGAATCGCAATGTCATCTAAAGCAAGATGCGTGGGTCCTAAGGGACCATAAACAGCACCACTGCCGCTTCCAATCAAGCGTACTTTCGTTTTATGTAATCCTGCATCCAAGACGATTTGTTCAAATGGCCGCCTTGTCATAAATGTAGCAATGGTGTTCATGTAGGGAATCTTTCCCTCCATGGCCAATCCTGCCATCATGCTGACCAAATGCGCCTCTGAGACTCCTTCCATGAAAAATCGATTCGGTATTTCACGTTTAAAATGTTCCAGCGTACCACTTCCAATATCAGAGCCGATGAAAACAACCCGAGAATCTCGTTTTGCCAGTTCGTAAATTTGATCCAAACAAGTTTTGCGCATAATATTAATCCAAAATCATGCGATCTTCGATGGTGCTTAGGTAACGAATTAATGGAGTTAAGTCTTCATCTTTTGCTAAAGATTTATGGTGCCATGCTGGATTATTCTCAATCTCGGGGAGTCCTCTGCCCTTAATCGTTTGACAAATCAATAAATTTGGCTTCTTTTCATGGAATGGCATTTCAGAAAAGGCCTGCTGTAAAGCTGCAATGTTGTGTCCATCGACTTCGCGCACTTCAAATCCAAAACTTCTCCACTTTTCAGCGAAAGGTTCCAGCTCAAGAACCTCAGAAGTGGAGGAATAGCACTGCATTTTGTTGTAATCGACAATCGCGGTTAGCCGGTTCAACTTATGTTTCGAAGCGCTCAAAGCAGCTTCCCAAACGGATCCCTCGTTACATTCACCGTCTCCCAAAAGAATGAAAATTCTATGATCTTTCCGATCCATCTTCGCAGCGAGTGCCATGCCGATCCCTATTGAGAGGCCATGTCCTAGAGAACCAGTTGAAGCTTCCACTCCCGGAATCTTGACATGCTCTGGATGTCCTCCAAGAATACCTTCTGGTGTACAAAATTTGAGAAGTTCTTCTTTTGGAAAAAAACCCTTCTCAGCTAATATAACGTAAAGCGCCAGACAGCCATGACCTTTGCTAAGTATGAAACGATCTCTCATCTCCCAAGTTGGATTTTTCGGATCGTACTTTAAAACGTTGTCAAAAAGCACGCGAATAATTTCAAGAACTGATAAAGCCGAACCGATATGACCCCGCCGTGCTTTCCTGAGAATTTCTAGAATCTGAAGGCGGTACTTTAAACTAGTTGAATCTAAACCGTTGCGGCTCATATCGTAAACATTAGTTCTTTTTGAAGCTGATCGTACAATTTTTTACTTTTTGTGAGTTGCGTTTTTAGCATAGATTCTTGGCTTCCATTAGCACGCACCAATGGACCTTGAGCAAATACATTAAGCAGGATTAGGCACCATTTGAAAGAAATAATGAGATACAGAAGTTGATACCGAAAGAGATCTTCATCCGTTAAATGAAATGAGTCGGCAAATTTTTGAACCCATAAGAATCTTAGCGTGCTCGGCAACGGCAACGCAGGCTCTAACATAAAATCGCACATCATTTTGACTGGATCGTCAAAACCAAAATATTCAAAATCAATAAAAAAAAGTTGTCCAGACGATCTTTCTTTTAAAATATTGTGAAAGCCGACATCGGAAGGACTTAATACGCGAGCATTTTGCGCCAATGCAGAGTCGAAACTGAAATGATGTCTAGAGGTTTCTTGTTCCACGTATTTTCTAATGTTGTTCCAGCCAGGAAGTAACTCATGAAAAAGCCATTCTTGGAATATTAATTCTTTGGAGGCGCACAATTTTTGCAATCTTCCCTCAATGATTGCAAAATGCTCATTGAGCGAAAAACATGCTTCCGAAGCGTTCGGAATTTCTTGTCGGATAGCCTGTTCTTTGAACAATTGTAATTTGCTAAGAAACTCAAGGACTTGGTCCAGATGCTTCTCGGAAATTTTTTCCGGGCAAAAATGTTCTCCGTCGATGTAGCTAAACGTTGAGATACGTTTTTCCGGATCTAGGACAATGGGTTTTGGTATGTTTCTTACGCCTTGCTCCCACAGAAATCGCAAGCTGCTAAATTCATTCAACCAAGGTTTTCTATGGTCCGACGGTTTAAAATTATATAACTTTGTAAAATAAACTTGACCGGTCTTGGTTAAAATCTTGAACGCTTGGCTGTTTGTGCCAGAAATTATTAGTTTTTGGGACTCGACAGTTTCCCCGAGGTTGGATTCAAAAAAACCATTCCAGTCACAGGACGAATCTTTTCGAATCATCGAGTTGAAGTGTTGAAGGATTTCATGCCAATTTGTAAAAGACGCCACCTTCCCGGTCGAAGAATTAAGTCTCGCTGGATTATAATAAATTCGCGAAACTGCCTCTGGAAATTTTGGATCTAACAAAACTTCTGGAAGGTCGTCGATAAAATGAGACAATTGACATTGCTTGATTCGTTCTAGTTTTCCTTCCCGGGTTTCTTCGAAAAAAATATTCGATCCGATTTGAAAATTTAAAACTCCATCAGAAAGAAACCCTCGATTTTTAAGCCACTCAATGGCAGGTTTTCTTAAATCACGTTCGGGCCCGAGCGCCGCATATTGAGTTTTATGACTAATAATAAAAATGGGGATTCCGGATTTTTGGCACCAGTTGAAAAAATCTGTGAATCCATCGGCCAAAATAGCTTCTTCCATGGCGTCACTATATACTAAGGCTTGCAATTCAATCCAAGCATCATTTCCGATATTTTGTCTGATGGTATTTCGGACCTCATTCTTAGAAATGGGCGTGGAGGAATTAATCCACTTTTTCTTCAAGGCGTATTTATGAAATACTTTGTCGTAACAGACTATCGTGTTATCGAAATCAATGCCAATTCGGATTTGATTCATCGTTATGTCGCCTGATGGAATTTTGAAGATTCTAAGCCAAATGCATAAGTTGCCATTGGATGAATCTTCATGTTGCTCAAAAGCTATTTGCAACGCTTAGGATTGCAATGCTGGGTCACTCATATCAAATCAAAGTAATCTTGATTCATAATTTTGATATATTTTTTTCTCCTGCATCGTTTTGATATTAAAGTAGCGTGCATCGGTCATTGAATTAGGAAGCTTCCCTGTCTGAAGCGCATCCACTAAATCTCTAACGGCATCTTGCACGCTGTGCATCGGAGCAAACCCCAGATCTCGCTTAATCTTCCCGGAAGAAATATGATAAGAACGGAGATCGTTGGATGGCGTGGTCACTAATTGAATCGGTCCAAATTCCGGCATTCGTTCTTGAACGACGTCACGAACCATTTCAGCCAACCTTGAAACGGAGTAGTTCTCATAACCAGCGTTGTATGTTTTAGAGGCAACTTTTACGTCAGGAAGCTCCAACAGCATTGTATATAGGTCGGCCATGTCTTGGATGTGAATATTAGGACGCAATTGAGTTCCACCGAATACGGAAATAGATTTTTTATGTACGGCGTGATTGGTAAGAATGTTGACGGTCAAATCAAACCTCTGACGCGGTGAATAACCGCAAACGGTCGCGGGCCGCAACACCACTGGCACAAAATCGGGAGAAGCGTGATTTAATAAAATTGGTTCGCACAAACTTTTAAATTTACTGTAATCCGTAATTGGATTGAGCGGATGATCTTCGCCGACATTTTCAGATTCACTGATTCCGTAGACGCTAGAGGATGACGCATAAATGAATCGTTTGACTCCAGAGGATTTGCTGATTTTAACAAGTGGTTCAAAAGCGTCAAAATTGATGGATTTACCAAGTTCTGGATCTAACTCAAAACTCGGGTCATTAGAAATGCAGGCCAAATGAATTACTGCGTCACAACCGGGAATCGTGCGACGTAAAAGATCTTCGTTTCGAATATCTCCCTTAATCAATTCCAAATTGGGATGTTTTTCTAAATTGTCAAATACGTCGTCTCCAAATAGAAAAAGATCAAGCACTCTGACACGATAACCGGAATAAATTAATTGAGGCACAAGAACGGCTCCGATATATCCGGCTCCTCCAGTAATAAAAATTTCTTTGAAACGGGGCATGCCTTTATCTTTTCCGGGAGCTTTCAAGACTTGGTGTCCTGCATCTTTGCATTGCACAATCTGTCAAGTAATGAGTCAGCGCAAAGTGAGATACTTCAACTTCGCCATAACTTTGAGAGTCAATGTAAAAATTAATTTTTCCCATTGATCGCAATGGATTTTCAGAACGAAATCCCGAAAAAGTAATGACATCACAATGATGTTCTTGTGCAGCGCCGACTGCTCTCAAAATATTTTCAGATTTTCCAGAACTGCTGATTGCAATTAACAAATCACCCGGTTTGGCCCACAAATGAATCGGACGTTCAAACACAGAAGGATAACCGTAATCATTGGACAAAGCGGTCAGTTGAGATGGATCATTAAATACAGTGGCTCGAATACCAACTCCATAGCACAAGTCATTGTGAAAATGGCTTGCGATGGCGGCACTACCTCCGTTACCGATAATCATGATTTTACGGCTCTTTACTAAAATCATTTCAAGCGCTTGCGAAATACCTTCCGCAATAGGAAATATTTTGCCTTCACGGTTTGTGACGACCGCTTTAGTTACTAGACGAGTTAATTTTTGAAAATGCGAGATGGGATCGAGATTCATAAAAACTACTTTAACAGCGATTCAATGTGCTTATACAGAGGCGCACGTTCAATGGAACTTCGGTGTCCGACCGTTGCAACAGCCTGAGCCCCGACAGCATTCCCTATGAAGCAAACCACTTCCCTTGGGGCTTCTTGAGCGACGCACAAAGCGGTCACAGATAGAAATGCATCGCCTGCGCCCATTCGGTCGATGACTTTACTCGCAAATGCAGGGGCTTGAACAAACCCTTCTGACTTTGTGAAATAAATACAACCCCTGCTTCCCTGCGTGACCATGATTCGTTTGTAATCAAGTTTATTGAACAAATCAAGAACCATGCCTTCAAAATCACCGCGTCGATCTCGAGTTTCCATGCGAATTTCATTTTCAGTGAGGCAGACGTAATCAGCCCGTGGATATTTAGCCAACGATTGATAACCAACATTACCTGCGTTGGACTGAGCATTCACGGCAAGAAACTTTGATTTGCGACACAACAAATCGATGGCATCTTTGCTAAACATGCCATGTCCAAAATCCATAACGATCACAAGATCATATTTCGGAAGCTCTTTTTCAAGTGTATCGCAAAGCTGTTTGTTGTCCGAAGGATTGAGCACTCCGTCATTGATCTCATAGACTTCCATTAACTTTGTAAAAAAATAACTTTCGATAAAACGCCGCTTGACGATGGTCGGTGAATTTTTACGGTGCAAAAAATTAGGTTTAACATGGGGGTGTAATTTTTTCTTAATAAAACGTTCGTGTGTATTTTTATCTCCCAAAAAAGTAATGAGATTCACGCGATTTGAAAAGCTAGCGATGTTGTTCGCGACAGCGAGAATTCCACCTGCGAAGCATTCTGTCGAGACATGTTTGACTGCCAGCATCGGTTCCTTTGAAGATTTGCCAATCGCTTCGCAATATTGATATTCATCAATGATCGCTTCTCCAACCACGAGAACTTTAAGGTTGAGTGCGTTGTTTAAATAACTCAAAATTTGGTTCGAATTAAATCGGGAGGAAAAGTTGGATAAATAAGTATTTACTTCTTCAGAAAAAAGCGGCAAATGACGGTTGATCAATTTCGAAGCACTAAACATGATCTCTTCTGTATAAACCATTTGACCACCCACTGAATTGATTGCTTCTTCTTCTAACAAGATCCCTCCCGTATGATCTTGGCTGGCATCCTTGTAATCGGAACCTTTTGCATAGAAATGAGGTTTTAATAGCTTAATGGTTTCAATCGCATTTGGCCAATGATTGATAGCCACAAAGTCAACTACATCAAGTGCGGCGATAACTTCGGCGCGCAATGCTTCTGGAAACGCCGGCCGATGTGGTCCTTTATTGACATAACGATCGGGTGTAATCGTAACAACTAAAATATCAGCCATTTTTTTTGCAGCTTTAAAATGCCGGAGATGGCCAACGTGAAGCAGATCAAATACACCATGGCAATGGACAATTTTTTTTGAATTGGCGCGATATTGATCTAGAACTTCCGCTAATTCTTGAAGCTCCAGTTTTTTATTTACCCGTTTTGTCTTGTCGTTTAATGTGCCTTCCATATTTAGTTTGCTCACTCAAACTCCTTACGTCCTTATTTCAGTCAACTTGTCACTTAAATGTACAAACCATTCCTTCGTTGCTGAGGCAATTGAATTTTCGTCCCATACCGGAGCGGTTTTCCAGTCGCTAATATGCTCCAACATGAGACGGACGCCTTCTTCGAAGCTGACTTTTGGTATCCATTTCAAAGCTGACGTTATTTTTCGAATATCTGCAAAAGTAACATCGGGTTCGCCTGGACGTTTTGGGACATACGAAACGTCGCCCTTCAGTAATTGCACAAGTTTGTTAATGCTGTATGTATCTCCAGAACCCACATTAAAAATTTCACCAGTCAACGGTGAATGAGCAGCTTGAATAAACGTATCAACTACATCCGTAACATAGGTGAAATCTCGAGTTTGCGTTCCGTCACCCACTACGGTAAATGGTCTCCCTGCTAATTTTTGTGCCAAAAAAACACCGAAGACTGCTCCATAAGTCCCACCTGTCCGCGCTCGCGGACCGTACACATTGAAAAGCCTTAAAGATAAAACCGGTAATTTATACACTTTGGCCCAGTGAAGCGCACACTCTTCACCTAATCGTTTTGTTAGCGCATATGGATACTGTGGGCTGATCTCGGCATTTTCGGGAGTTGGATACACCTTAGCGATTCCATAGCACGAGGAAGATGCCGTATAAATGAACTTTTTGACACCGCCAAGCCGACTGAGTTCCAGCGCGGAGACCGTACCGCTCACGTTGGCGTGATAGTAATCAAGAGGTCTCTGGATGGATGGAACAATATCCGCAAGAGCTGCTAAATGAAAAACTGTATCAATGTTTTGAAAACAAGGTTTTAAATTGGCCAGATCATTGATGTCATCCTCAATGACTTTAAGATTTTTGAAGGTGTTTAAATGAACTAGGTTTTGCTTCAGGCCGGTGGAAAAATTGTCTATTACAGTAACACGGTAGCCATCTTGGACAAGTCTATCAACCAAGTGGCTCCCGATAAAGCCCGCTCCGCCTGTTACCACAACTCTTTTCATGATATAGGTTTAGGTCTTCCTTTGCATTAAATTTGATCTGAGAACGGTCTTCGTATTAAAAGTTGTTGAATTTATCACCTTATCTTGTTTGCGTCAATAGGGTTATCACCATGTTCTGCTCGGCTTTTTGAAGGTCGGCCATCGTATCAATTTCTGCCCATAACCTATTTTTGATATCGATATAAGAGATAGCCGCCCCCTCGTTCAACAAGACATTTAACGCTACGGTGTAATAATCTTTTTGATGGCCGCAAATCATTTTGCTCATCTGTTCGACCAACAAACGAGCTCCTTTTTGCGAAAATTTGGAAATTCCAATAAAATTCCCAGATCCTTGGTCTTTTGGAACTTGATCGCCAATCGCAATCAAACGACCTCGATTGATTTTGACACGCATCGTACCTTCCAAAACCCGTCCCGTATCGACAACGAGATTGAAATCGCCCACTGCATTTTTGAGATCTTCGAGTACAGAGGTTTCATAAATCAAGTCGGAAAAAAAACAGATGAAGTCAGTATTCAATTCATCCTTCACGTGCCATAAAGTATGAAGATTATTCGTTTTTGCATAATCGGCGTATTCGCGGTATCGAACACGATTTCCCAAATGTTTCTGAATGACTTCCTTTCGGTACCCCACAACCACAAGAATATCTTTGATTCCAATCTTTTCAATTGATTGGAGCTGCCAATCGATTAAGGGACGACCCCCAACCTTGACCATGCATTTGGGGGTGCCTGCAGTGAGTGGATAAAGTCTTGACCCCGTTCCTGCTGCAAGAATCACCGCTTTTATTTTAGTGCTCATAGAAAGTTCGAATTCTTCTCATTCCGTATGCGGCTTGCAAAACGCCTTCTTTTTCTCCATTGCCTGAATTTTTAAAACCTCCAAAAGGCGCACACTCGGTACGATAGCTCGGCGTTCCATTCCAACTAAATTGTCCAACACCTAATTGATTGGACACTTTTTCTGCTGTTTCTTTTTTCCTTGTTATGATTGCTCCAGCCAAACGATAATTCGTTTGATTAGCAACTTGAATGGCTTGATCTAATGTCTCCACTCTTAAAATTGCACCGACCGGGCCGAATGTTTCATGAGCAACTAATTCTGAATGAGAATGAACGAAATCTAAAATGGTCGGCGGATAGAGTGCCCCCCTTCGCTCATTTCCTAAAATCAATTTGGCGCCGTCTTTAATGGCACCGTTAACACGCTTCTCAACAGATTTTGCGGCTTCTTCTGAAATTAATGTTCCCATGTCAGTTACTCGGTCAAATGGATCGCCGCATTTGAGTTTCTTGGTTGTGCGCGTAAAGTGACCAACAAATGTATTAGCAACTTTATTTAAAACAATTATTCGACGAATGGCGGTGCATCGCTGGCCCGAATTACTGAAACAACCTGCTTGAGCAACTTCTGTTGCTCGTTCGATATCCGCATCATCGTTCACAATTAAAGCCGAACAACCCCCAAGCTCTAAAACTGTTTTTTTAAGTGCATTTCCAGAATTAACCATTTTTTTCACAATCCTAAGACCCACTTCCAGCCCGCCAGTAAATGTAACCATATCCACATTTGGAAATGAAACGAGTTGATCAACGACTTTATCTGCAGGCATACCTGTAACAACATGACACATTTCTTTTGGAAGCCCTGCTTTGAGAAGCAATCTGTGTAACTTTAACGCAGAGAGCGGCGTCTTGGAGGATGGTTTTAAAATAATGCATGCACCAGCCGCAATTGCCGGTAATATTTTATGAGCTACTTGATTGAGTGGATGATTAAATGGAGTAATCGCTACAACCAAACCAAGTGGTTCGGTGATAACCTTAAGTTTTATTTTATTTTGACTCGGAATCAATTCATAATTGCGACTCGTATCCGTTTCAATTTTTTCAGCAATCAAAGAAGCGAAATGAGCTACATTTGCCGTGCGATCCACTTCATGAAGTGTGTCTTTAAGAGAGAGGCCGGATTCTGAAGTTATTGTCATCGCAAAATCTTCTTTGTGTTTCCGAAGTTGCTCTTCCACTTTTTTTAAAATCGAAGCTCTGTCAATTCCAGACGGTATTTGCCTAAACTCATTGGCCGACTTCAAAAGAAGATTTATTTCATCGGTTGACGTCATCGAAACTGTGCCTACTTTTTTCCTGGAGTACGGATTCACGACATCAAAAGTGTTTTGAGCGTGAGCCGCTCTGTCTTTCGCGAACATCTAAGATAACTCCTTTAATCGTTCTATGAGCGATTCTTTTAATTCAACGGGCGCACGCTTCGGCCGGCCAAGATCGTCGCGAGAACTTCCTGATATTTTAACGACAATCATACTTAATCCAGATTTCGTTTCATTGATGACATTCGTTAGATTACTTTTTGTGCCACAAAATTGAATCTTCTGATAACCACAACCTTGCGCGATGGCGCGGAAATCCATAGTGTTAGAGACGGTCGGCTGACTTCCAGTTGATTCATGACATCCATTGTCAAAAATAATATGGGTCAAATTTTGGGGCCGATAATGGCCGATGGTCCCCCATGTGCCCAAATGCATGATGGCTGCACCATCACCATCAAAAATAAAAACGCGGGTCTTTGGTTTTTGTCTCGCAATTTCTAATGCGATAGCGCTTGCGTGCCCCATTGAACCGATGCTATAGAAATCGCAAGCATGACTCAAACCTTTAACCTCTCTGGCTGCATAAACTTCCCGAGCTATTTTTCCGGTGGTTGCAACAACAATGTCATTTCGACGAACATGATTCAAGATTTCAAGAATCGCGTCTTGTTTATTGAGCGAAGATGAAGCCTTTCGCGCTGTCTTATGTGACTCTTTTTCAAATAAACCTTTTCTTATGATCAGCGCAAAGGGACGACTATTTTTTTGAGCTGTTTGTTTAGCTTCGGTTACTTGTTCCTTGACATTTTCTTCACCCATAATCACATAAGAAATTCCTAACGAGTGAAGCACTGACAACATAACCTTCCCTATTTTCTTATGTTGGGGTTCATCTCGAATTCCAGGCTCACCCCGCCATCCAATCATTAAAATCATGGGAATTGCAAAAACATGTTCATCAGTCAAAGAAGTTAAAGGATTAATCGTATTTCCAAAACCGGAATTTTGCATATAGGCGACGCCCACTTTCCCACTGGCCAAATGATATCCAGTGGCATGCGCGATAGCTGCTCCTTCGTTGGCAGCAATGCAATGCTGAAATTTATTGGGATGACTCACCAAATAACTTAACCATGATTCATAGGTACTATCCGGAACACCAGTAAAATAAATGAGATCGTTCTGAATACATACATCTGCAAACTCTTTACATGTAATCGGTTTCATTTGGTGTCTATAAACTCCCTAAACCACAGTTCAACGTTCATCAACATCCATACTTTCTTGCCCCAAAAATCATATTCTAAAGGTTGTCGGTGACCCAAAAGATGCTCTATTTCAGTCTGTTTAAAAATTCCCCGTTTTAGCGAAACAGGATCTAAAAGAATGTCTTTGACCTGTTTCATTATTCCCTGTTTCATCCAAGCATCCAGCGGAACAGGAAAGCCCAATTTTTTTCGATTGGCGATATCATGAGGCAACATCTCTTGTCCGATTTGCCGCAAAAGTGATTTTGACTTGTCTAATTTCTCGCTCGCTTTGAAACTATTGGTAAACAACGCGCGAAATCGGTCTACTGGAGAATTCCATTTTAGCTTGTACTGGATAGGAATTGTTGATACAAACTCGACCAATTCGTGATCCACAAAAGGGACTCTCGCTTCAACGCCTGCCGCCATCGACATGCAATCCAGCCGGTCAAGCAAGCATGGTAAATGTCTTTTTTCAAATAGATATAAAATTTTGTCGTATGGATTGCCCGATTTCAAAAATGAGAAGTCCTTTTTCCATTCTTCAATAAGATCATAATCATAGTTTAGTTCTGCGTTAACATCGTCGGTAAATAAATTCCATTTTTCTTCAAACGGCATCCAGTGATAAACCGAAAAAAAGTGCGAGGCATGATCCTTGACTTTCAACCAATTTTCAAGTTGGTCTGCCGCTCCCATCATTTTAAACAAAGGTTTCCACAAACGTTTTGGGGCCATCTTTTGCACAAACGAAATCTTTTTGAAATCCATGGGAGAACGTTGGACCCGGCCGTATCCTCCGAATAATTCATCTGCTCCTTCGCCGCTAATAACCACCGTAATGTGTTTTTTGAGCTCAACACACATTTTGTAGAGCGCAATTTCATGCGGTATCGAAAGGGGCGCATCTTTTTGGCGAATCATCGAAACTAACATTTGCATGTAATCACCGCTCGAGAGGAGAATCGATTGATGCTCGGTTTTGCAATAGCGGCCTACTTTTTCCGCAAATTCGAATTCATTGTAGGTTTCTTCTGAAAAACCTATGGAGAATGTTTTAATCGGAAAATTGCTGTATTGACTCATCAGGGCAACGACAATGGATGAATCTAAGCCTCCCGACAAGAAAGCGCCAAGCGGTACATCGCTCACCATCTGTCTTTTTACAGATTGAGCCAAAAGTCGCTTTGTTTCCTTAAGGTAGTAGGTTTCTCCCAAATCCTCTTTTTTTTCGTGGAACGGAATTTCCCAATACTTCTTGAAATAAATCCCTTCCGCAGTTACCTCCATGTAATGCCCTGGAAGCAACCTTTTAATTCCTTTAAATACCGATTGATCAAGTTGTGTATAACGAAAGGTTAAATATGAAGATAAAGCGGCCACATTCTCTTCACGTACAAAATCGGGATAAGCCAAAATTGATTTCATTTCGGAAGCAAAGATCAGAATGTCTTTCACTAGCGCATAATAGAGCGGCTTGATTCCTAATTGATCACGTCCGATCAATACTTTTTTTCTTTTGACATCATAAAGTGCAAATGCAAACATGCCATTAAATTTTGCAACGCAATCCCCCCCCCACTCTTCATAGGCATGAATAATGACTTCGGTGTCTGCTTTCGTTCTGAAAACGTAACCTTTCGAAACTAAATAATCTCTGAGCTCCGGAAAATTGTAAATTTCACCGTTAAAGACGATCCAAATCGTTTCATCTTTGTTGCTCATGGGTTGATGACCACTTTGCAGATCAATGATCGACAGGCGTTTAAAACCAAAACTTACATGGTCGTCTTGGAAAAAACCCTCATCGTCAGGCCCTCGATGTGCCATCACGTTCGTGATCGCTTTGAGATATTGACCGTTCAATCTTTTATTTCGAAAATTTACGAACCCGCTTATGGCACACATGGGAAATTAGGAAATTACGTTGGAGGAAAACTTATAGCTATTTGAAAATGGCGTGAGCAAATTTATAATTCTCAAAATTCCGGATCTCCATCCAACCGCCATTCACTTCTAGGCCCGACACTTCAATCCCTTGGTCGATAATGGATTGAATAATGGAAAGAAAATCATTTTTATAATGACCCGAAGGAACTCGTCCATTTTTGTTTGACGCGTAAGATTGCTTAAATATTTCGGCACCCTTTTTTGACAGATAACACATCCCGATGAATTCAAAATTGATTTCTTGGGGATCCAAATTCTTACCAATTTTCAAAATGCGGTTGAGTTTCGTAGGAGACATTTTCCTCATGCCTCGAACCGGCGCATCTTGTGCTTTTACGTAATCATGGCTGATCCCGCTTTCCGGGATAGAGCTATCGATGGCCAAAACGATATCTTTGTTACATTGCAAAAGTTTAGCAATCAGTTCTTTTTCAAAAATAATATCTGAAAAAGCAATGATGGATCTGTCTGTGAGCTTGTTATCTGCCAACATAATCGAATCAGCTTGAGTGGTGTCTTTAAAATTCTGATTTACGATATAGGAAATATGATCCACATTAAATTTGAAAGCATTGTAACCGGTGATGACGGTAATATCATGAATGTGGAGTTCATTTAAAATTTGTTTGTTCCGTTCCAAGATCGATTTTCCATTGATGTCCAGCATGCTGATGGGAGAATCCTTAACGATTTCTTTCATAGATTCTTCGTAACTTGGATCTCCTGCTGCTGGAATGATAACCCGTACATTTTCATGTTCCGTTTTTAAATATTTTCGCTCGGAATCCTTAAATTCACTGATGCCTTGAAGATCAAAAACGCTATCCATCGGGACAATCATATTTTGAACACTCAATAAATCCTCCGATTTCTGAATTTCAGAGAAAACACGATCCATGGCTTTGATGGAAGCTCGGATTCCATGATTGGCATAAATCACCATTTTAATTCCCATTTTTTCCATTTCGCTCAAACGCAAGCTCGGATAAGTCGTTGGAACAACAATTAATGGAACCTTTTTATCCCAATTACGGCAAAATTCCAACATTTCTACCGGTGTTTTTGATTTGGAATGAATGAGAATTGCATCCGCACCGGCTTCAGCATAATCCTCAGCACGTTTGAGTGCCTCACTCATACCGAGGCCGGCAATTAAGGCTTCGACGCGAGCAAAAACCATGAAATCTGGATCCTCTTGAGCATTTTTTGCGGCCATGATCTTTCCAACAAATTCGGCCACTGAAGCCAGTTCTTGTCTGCCGGCAATGAAACTGTTCACTTTCGGGAATAATTTATCTTCAATGCAAACTGCCGCAATGCCAGCGGCTTCGTATTTCTTTACCATATGAATGACATTATTGACGTTTCCATACCCTGTGTCACAATCTGAAATGACGGGGATGCTCATTGCATCATTCATCTCACAAGCTCGTTCTAAGTATTGACTCATCGTCAAAATATTTGCATCTGGAACTGCATACGATGAAGACACCTCAAAACTAGAGGCCCACACCCCATCAAAACCATTTTTTTCAACTAATTTCGCACTCAAACCATCATGGGCGCCAGCAATGCGAATAATACCTGGATGATTAAATAGCTGTCTTAGTTTTTTGGTTTTTTTCATCTTTTTTCAGCTTGTAAAGTTTCCTGCCCAATAAACTGTAATATAAATTCCAACAGTGTTTTCGCGCACTCATCAACAGATCGTTGTTCGGTGTTTAGTACGAGCTCGGGCTGAATCGACTTTTGATACGGTTCGGTTACTCCAATGAAATTTTTATATTCCCCCTTGAATGCTCGCTCATAGTGACCTTTGCAATCTCTTTGAGCACAAATATCTACAGAGCATTCCAAATAAATCTCGGCATAACGTTTAAACATCCGACGGACTTTTTCACGAGTCTCGCGATGATGAGCAATTCCTGTGACAATTACGTTTTTTCCGCTGCGATTATAGCTCAACGCGAGAAGCGCTTTTTGAATTCCAATTGCATTTCGGTCTTCAGTAAGATAACTAAATTGTTCTAACTGATCACGAACTTCTTCCCCGTCTAACACAAGGACATTCTGGATACCGAGTCTCTCTAAATCCTTGGCAAGTCGTGTGGCCAGCGTCGTTTTTCCGGAAGCAGACAAACCTGTGATCCAAATGGTTCCTGGTTTTTGATTTTTAAGCATGAACGGATTGTTGGTACTCAGTTGAAATTTTAACAGGTTTCTCTTCAAAAATTTTAAAACGGAACACATCCTTTAACAAAAACATGCAGACGACCCATAGCGTCTCGTAGCCGTACTTGAGGCATTGCTTCACGTTCATGCTTGTGGCCTCCTGAAAATAACGGATAGGGATGGGGACATCCCCAATTCTGAATCCATGATATACCGTTTGCATTAATAATTGAGCGTCAAATAAAAAATCATTCGCGTTCTGATGATAGTTAATTTTTTCCAAAACATTCCTTTTATAAATTCGATAACCTGAATGACAATCACCCAAATTAACGCCGAGGACCATATTTTCAAGGAGAGTTAGCATACGATTTGCGTAATACTTGTATGCGGGCATACCGCCTCTCAATGCCCAGCGTCTCCCCCTGATTCTGGAACCTATAATGACATCGCAAATATCTCTCGTCAAAAAACCGGCGGCAAGTGGGATGACTCTTGGATCATACTGATAATCTGGATGCATCATCAAAATGATATCTGCCCCTTTTGCTAACGCAGCGTCGTAACATGTTTTTTGGTTCGCCCCATACCCTTTATTTACGTGATGACGAATAATTGTCAGTCCTAAACTTTCCGCAATTTGAACGGTATTATCGTTGCTGCAATCATCACAAAGAATAATTTCATCGGCAATACCAGTTGGTATGTCCCGGTAGGTCTTTTCCAACATCGGCCCGGCATTATAAGCTGGCATCACAACAATAAGTTTCTTACCGTCTATCATAGAATGAGCCGCTTTCAATCTGGGTTTCTATAAACATTTGTATTTGCAGGTTTAAAGTGCTTAGTTTAACATTGTTTTTTTTGAACTGCACGAAAAATTATTTACCACATAAAACAACCTAATAGATGCTATCTCTAACCTTGACAAGGCTTTACTTATAAGTTAACTTATCGCCGATTATGTCTGAAAAAGGAATCAGTTTTGTCATTCCAGTCTACAACGAAGAACTAAATATTGGCAATGTCCTCAAGGATCTCTGTGCCGTTGTTGGTGAACGACCCAATTGGAATGCAGAGGTCATCGTCATAGAAGATGGTAGTACGGACAACACCTATCCAACCCTGCTTAAGTGTTTAAAAAAATATCCTAGCGTTCAACTCATCCGGCACAAAAAAAACCTTGGCTATAATCAGTCCCTCAGAGATGGAATTTCGAAATCGAGAGGCGAATATGTCATGTATGTGGGGGCCGATGAAGAATTCGATTGTTCAGAACTTCCGGAATTTGTAGAACCTTTGCTTAAAGGCGACGCGGACGTTGTGCTAGGAGTGCGTTGGCAACGAAATGCTTACCAATTATTTCGATTCTTTCTTTCCGTCGTTTATATTTTCTTCCTCAATTACCTCTTCAAGCTTCGCGTGAATGATTACAATTGGTCGCAAGCTTGGTCTCGCGAATTATTGGAGCGAATCGAAATTCAATCCAAATCTCTGTTTGTTCTTCCTGAAATTATCATTAAAAGCTACGATTTGAAGTATCGGATCAAAGAAATTCCCTCCAATCACCGCGGAAGGCATTTTGGGAAATCATCTTTGAACATGCGCATTATGTCGCATGCCTTTTACGAAGCGCTTGTATTTTGGTGGCGCAGAAAATCGAAAAGCTACACATCCTACAAAACATCGACAAGGACCGTTGAGGAGGAGTCTGTCCTTATTTCTTAAATTTCATCAAGCTTCCCAACGCAATTGCAAAAGGCATGTTGAACGGCAGCTGAAGTTGCTTTGCTATGGGCAAGTTCATTAATGACCTCATTATGCTAGGATTGAACTCATTAACATGGTCGGGAACTTTTATGGGATTTCTTCGAAGGACGAATCTGCTGATGGTCCATAAAAACTCGTTTGGAAATGTAATAATCAAAAAACCATTCTTCTTCAAAAGTCTCTTTAATTCATCTAAAACAGCTCCGTAACCAATTATGTGTTCAATAACCTCTGTGCAAGTCACGACATCAAAAAAATGGTCTGGAAAACCCGTATTCGCTAAATCCGCCTTCTTAAATTGACCGGCCGGGCATCGTTCGCGCGCTTTCTCTAATGCCACATCCGTGATGTCAACCCCGTAATACTCATTTTGAGGATATTTCTTGTAACACGCTTCGAGCAAATGTCCTTCCCCACATCCAGCATCTAATATTTTTAATGTTCCTTGCGGTAATTCATTCACAATGGCGGCAAGCCTGTTTTGGTGAACATATCGAACCATCGGATTTTGTGAGGCATAAAGAGCTTCCATATGGTCTTCGGGCATGTGGAGGTGACTATCGGGCTGAGGTTCGTGTACCTCAGAAGGATGTGGATCGTTAGATATGGGTGGTTGGTGCATAAAATAAGAATTTAAGAAGTGGATTATAACAATCTTCCACACAATAAGTCAAAAATATTCAGATTTTATAAATTTCGATGATATGGCCATTTCGATTCCGAGCGAGAAATTCGGACCAAAGAGAGGGGGCACCCGTAAGTGCAAAGTCACTAATGGGCCATTGACGGGCTGGATCTCGGTAAGGTGTGAAGCGCTTTACCAAGGTTCCAGATTTGGTAACTTCGTTGTAGAAATGTTCTCGATATCCTTCCTTGATTTTAGTAATAATAACGTAGTCAATCTTGTGTTCTTTAATCTCTTGGATGTTGTAACGCAATCTTGGCTTGGCAAACAAAAAATCACTTCGATTAACATCATCTAAAAAATAAAGTTGATATCTCGGACCCGCATCATTTTGAGCAATTGAAATCATCAGCCCAAGTCGTTTTAATTGAGTTCCGCCAAGAAGTCCGCTTGCCTCCCGGCGTTTTTCTTCTAGTTGAACCAACGATGTTTTAAGTCGTGGAGAAAACAGTGGATCATCAATGGCAATTCTTGATTCTGTTGGTATATATAATTCTACCCATTGTCGCGCCAATGTGCGCACATCATCTCTCAACAGCAATTGATTTGTCATGATTGCCTTGCCCAGAGAAGGTGACAAAACCATCACTGCGATTAGAGCATGAACCGCTGCGGGATATTTAAATCTTTTTCTGAGTTCGATTAAGGCATCTGCAGCGAAGAAAAGTAAAAATGGTAATACAGGAAGCACATATCTATCGTGGAGCTGGCCAAAGTAACAAAGGACGACGTAGTAACTCAGCGTAAAAACTAAAATTGGAATGACCGTTTTCCTTCTTCGAATAAAAGCGAGCACTAATCCAGAGATTGAAGCAACGGTCAATGGAATACCGAGAGAACTTACCGTCGAATAGCGAATGTGATGAAAAAAACCGATGTAACCTTCGAACTCTTTCATCGCTATTAAATCTTTAAAAAAAGCTGGAAAATCAAATAACACAAAAGGGACTGCTGTGACAAAGGTGATTCCCGACAATGCAAAGGAAATGAGCAAATTCATGTCAAAAATACCTGATCGATTAATTCCTTTGCTTAAAAAATGCGCCGCAAAAAAAGGCAAATACACAAAAGAACCGTTATATTTGTTTGCAGCGGACAAACCAGCCAAAATACCAAAAATGACATAGTCTTTCCTTGTTCCCTTATTGGTCACAACATTCAAAATAGGAAAAAAGGAAAGAATGATCAACGTGACTAAAGGAATATCCAAATAAATAAAATGTGAATCGCGAACATGTAAAAAGGAAAATGCAAAGAAAAATGCAGCGAGTAAGGCCTGTTGTTGAGAAAAATATTTATTGATTACTCGATAAAGAAGATAAACCGAGAAGGTGCCAGGCAGAACTCCAAAAAGGAAACGAGCTAAAAGATAAAATGACGTGGAGTCTTCAAAAAATAGAACTGCGAAATCTTCTGTCCCACTGAAATATCCAACAGCTCGACCGATGAGATAGTAAATGCCGTAGCTGATAAAAACAAGATAACTTATAAAGGGAGGAATTTTAAAATAATGAGGATTTAAATCCCCTGCGCCATAAGCAACGGCGCGATTAACAACGTTAGGTTCGTCGGCATGAAACGCATCCGGTAACCCAAAGCTAATCCCTATAAAACGTATTAAAAAAGCCGCTGCGATGATGCATACAATGGCTAATCGTTCAGGCCGTTTCAAGCGCTCTTGACTAACTGTTTCCATTCTCTTTTCAACGATTGGTTCCAATAGTCTTCTAAGGCTTCGTTCCATGGCCTAGTCACAATTCCAAAATCGTTTTTGATCTTACTCATATTAAACACCGAATTATTCGGGCGTTTGGCAGCTCGATCAAGCTGAGTAGACGGTATGGGATCTAATTTAACTTGAGAATTCACTTTTGATACGATCAACTTTGCGGCACTAAACCAGGATGTTTTGCCATTGTTCGCCACGTGATAAATTTGGATGCCACTCTTAAGGTTTTTAGCGACCGCCTTTTCTGCGATCGTACGCAACACCTTAGACAAATCTTTGGTATAAGTTGGGGCGCCAATTTGATCATCTACAACTTTTAAGTTTTCATTGCGTGCTACTTTTCTAAGAATCGCTCGGAAAAAATTTGGGCCATTTTCACCAAAAAGCCAACAGGGTCGGATGATATACGCTCCGATGTTGAATTCGCATAAATAATTTTCTGCCAACATTTTGGACTTACCATAAACGTTGCGTGGATTGGGTTGATCCGTTTCATCATAAGCATCCTGTTTCATTCCATCAAAAACGTAATCGGAGCTAATAAACAGTAAAGTCGCTTTTTCTTGCACACTGGCATCGGCAATCCACTTGGTACCCTGGGTATTAATGGAATAGGCATGATCCGGATTTTTTTCACAATCATCAGCATCGACATGAGCAGCGGTATGAATAATAACTTGAGGTTTAAATTTACCGATGACCTTAAAAACGGCATTCCGGTTAGTGATATCAATACACTGAAAAGGAATCTTAACTTTATCAGTTTCTCGATTTGCAATACCACATACATCATGGTATGGCAAAAGTTCCGACACTAAATCAATACCTAACATTCCGCTAAAACCTGTAACCAAAATTTTCATTGAGGGATCACTTTAAAGTAAAAGCGTTTTTCTTAGGGGGTTTTCGCAGTAGATCAAGTATTTTTTCACATTATATCTTTTGAGATAATAAACGTCTACCTATAAAAAGCGAGCATGACCTTTTCATAATTTTTTCATTGCTTCATAGTTTGGTTTTAGCTATCATCACTAAAATAATCCGCAGAAAACAGATGGGGTTAGAAGCAATATGGATGTCAAACAAACCGAAAAATTAAATATTCCTCAGAGTGCAGAAAATTCTAATATTATAAGCGACGATATAGCATCCCTAGCATTGGCACTCCATGAATATCTGCAATGCTTTTCCGGTAAAACATTTTTGGTTACAGGCGCCGGAGGTTTTTTAGGCAAATATATAGTTTTGTTATTTAAATATTTAAATGATCATTTGCTCGATGATAAAGTTTCCTCAATCCTTTTGGATAATTTTATTACGGGCTATGAGCAACAGGTTGTATCTGATCAATATCTGACCTTTCAGAAACATAATGTCATCGAGCTCTTTCGAACGGATAAACAAATCGATTACATTATCCATGCTGCCGGCATTGCGTCGCCTGTTTATTACACCAAATTTCCAATCGAAACCATGGACGTGGGTACAATAGGAACTCGAAATATGCTGGAACTAGCCCGAGAAAAAAAAGTGAAGAGTTTTCTCTTTACAAGTTCCAGCGAGGTCTATGGAGATCCCGATCCTAAATTTGTTCCGACGCCGGAAACCTACAACGGCAATGTTTCTATTTTGGGTCCGCGATCTTATTATGATGAATCAAAACGTTTTGGAGAAACTATCTGTCTAGCTTTTTGGCGTGTTTTTAAGGTACCGGTCAAAATCGTACGTCCATTCAATGTTTATGGCCCTGGAATACGCCCGGATGATTATCGCGTTTTGCCTAATTTCATTGAACATGCATTAAGAAAGGAACCGTTGCCAATTCATGGCGACGGTCAAAATACCCGTTCTTTTTGCTACATTAACGATGCCTTGGAAGCTTTCTTTAAGGTCCTTTTTTCCAATGCTGAGGGTGAATCATTTAATGTTGGAAATCCGGAACAAGAAATCTCTGTTACCGAATTAGCTAAATTGTTAGTGAATACGATGTCATACAAAGTGGATATTGTTCATATTGACCCACCGCACGCTGTTTATGCGTCAGTCGACCCCAAAAGAAGGTGTCCTGATATTTCTAAATTACAATCTGTAGTTGATTTTAAACCGAAATATACGTTAGAAGAAGGGTTAAAAAGAACGATTCAATGGTTCAGCGGAAATTAAAATGAATGAGTTGGAAACAAAAAAAAATATTCCTTCAGCATGTCATGATCAAAGAGGTGATATTTACAATGTCTTTGAAGGTCGTATAGAGCATGCAGCCCTGATCACATCAAAAAAAGGCTCTGTGCGCGCGAACCATTACCACAACGAAGATCATCAATATATTTATCTCATCAGTGGCGAGTACGAAAGTTATTGTTGCGATACGCGAAATCCACAAAAAAAACAAGTTCTCCGTGTAACTGCGGGGGAAATCGTTTATACGCCGCCCCTCATTGCCCATGCACAAAAGTTTACAAAGGATTCTGTTTTTCTTGCGTTAAGCACGCGTCAGCGTGAGGAAGGAAAATACGAAAGTGATACCGTGGCTTATCAAGTCATTGACGGCTATTTCAATCCCAGATTAAAAACTCTCCCAAAATGAAAAACCGGAATTCCTCCGGACCTACCAAGTCCCCCAAAATCGCTATCGTTACAGGTGCAAGTTCCGGTCTCGGCTTAGCGATAAGCAAAAAACTATTAGACAAAAAGTGGATCGTTTTTGGTTTAAGCAAAACAAAAAAACATTGGAAATATGCGAATAAACAACTGCAGGGAGGGGGACGTTTTTTACTTTATCAATGTAACGTAGCAAAAGAAAATGATGTAAAGCATTTTTTCTTAGCGTTTAAGAAGAAGGCGGATCATTTAGACCTTTTGATCAACAATTCAGGATACGCCTCAAAGCTACAGCGATTGGATGATATTAGCAGTTTCGAATTCATGGTTAATATAAAGCACAACTTGCTCAGCGTTTTTCTGATGTGCAAATATGCAATTCCGATCCTCCATAAAGTAACTCGAGGTTTTATCATTAATATTTCATCTATGGCCGGAAAACGTGCCGTACCAAAATTGGCAGCTTATTCAGCAAGTAAATTCGGCGTTTTGGCATTATCGCAATGTGTTGCCAAAGAAAACACAACGAAAATTTCTTGTGTTACTGCTTGTCCGGGCGGAATGAACACAAAAATGCGGAAAGATTTATTTGGTAAAAAAGACGCGGAAAGACAACAATCACCAGAGTACGTCGCAAGCGTTCTTTTTGATATTATCGATGGTAAGATTAAAATCGAGTCGGGCGGAGATGTTCTTATTCGTCATGGTAAAATTACCGCAATTAATGACCCTCCTTCGCCAATCTAGCATAAGTAATGTGTTCGACTTAAACTTTCCCATACATTTTGTCAGCACATATGCAACAGACGAATTCGGACGAGATCGATCAGCATACGAAGTGAGTCGCCCAAAATGCGCACTTTACTTTGAGGAGAATTCATCCAGCGGACTCCCACTTCAGCAATGCGGTACCCCATCTTCTGAGCCAGAAAAATGACTTCGGCATCGAAACAGAATCCGTCGATCTTCTGATGCTCGAACAGAGATTGGGCAGCTTCATTCTTAAAAAGTTTAAATCCGCACTGAGAATCTTTAATCCCACGAAACGCAACGGCATGCGCGATCACATTAAACGTTCTTCCCATCGTTTCACGAAGAACGTTTTGATGTACTTCAACCTGAGAAGACTGAACCCCCCGTGACCCAATCGCGAGGTCATAACCCTTTTCCAAATACGGCATCAATTTTTCAATCTCTTCGATGGGAGTTGAAAGATCCGCATCCGTAAACAAAACGTACTTCCCTTTCGCTGCTTGGACACCCCTCCGAACGGAAAAACCTTTGCCTCGGTTGACTCCGTTCTCGATCACTTGGTGGCTCACGCCGGATAGTTTTTCCCGCGCAACGCGGACCGTTTCGTCCTTGCTGCCGTCGTCTACAACAATCATTTCAAATGGTATGTGTCGACCCTTGACATAAGACAGAATACGGTCGAGCGAGTTGCCCAGCCGGTCGTTTTCATTATAAGCGGGGATTACGATAGAAAGGATTGTAGAATCTTCAGGTGTCGTCACGTTGAATACTCAAATCAGTTTCTAAACCATTCCAATGTATCAACGAGTGTTTTTTGAAAGTTCACTCTTGGCTCCCACCCCGTTAACCGCCTAAACTTTAAGGAACTTAATCTCATGACGGGTATTTCATCCTTCGGAATTAATTCCTCTTTCCTCCAAATCATGGGCGGCTTACTCATGTTTGAGAGCCGAATCATTCGGTGTAGGATGGAGTCTAATGTCCGCGTGGTTCCGGACGAAATGTTATACGCTTCACCTGCTTTGCCTTTTTCCATAGCTAAATGAAGCGCGCGAACTAAATCCCGAACATCAAGATAATCGCGCTTCGCCTTAAGATTCCCCGCGTTTAACCTTCCGCGGGTTGGGCGCTTCTTGAGCTGTACCAGCTGCTTTGCAAAATTCGGCACAGAAAAAAGGGTGCTTTGCCCCGGCCCTGTCACATTAGTCAATCGAACGACCACGATTCGAAGTCCGTGTATGGCCGCGTACAATCGGGCCAAAACATCAACTGCTGCTTTACTCAAGCTATAGGGATCTAAAGGGTTCAAACAAGCCGATTCCGACAGCGGACCAGAATGATAAAACGATTTTCCATACACCGTCCCTGACGAAATGACAAGCACCTTTGCTTTCGATTTCAGCTTCAAAAGGGTTTCAAAGAACTGAATAGCTCCAAACAGATTCACTTGAAAAGTACTCGTTACATCTCGCCATGATCGCCGAACGGAACTTTGTGCCGCTAAATAATAAATCCGGGTTGGCGTAAATTTGCGCAGGACGCGCTCGACATCAGCTTTGCTGGTTATATTGCATTTCACGGCAAGTACTTTCAAATCGGCGCCCAATGACGAATCCAAACGATGACAGAAAAAAGTACCGACCACATGATTTCCTCTTATCCGTAAATAACGGATCAGGTGGGAACCGATAAAACTTGAGGCGCCAATGACCAGAGTTGTTTTATGCCTTCTCACTGCTTAGCTTTCGAATATCGTGATCGACCATCAATCGAACCAGTTCTTCAAACGTCATTTTGGGTTTCCACTTTAAGATCCGGCGCGCTTTGGAAGCATTCCCGCAAAGAATGCGAAGTTCCGTGGGACGTACCAATGCAGGATCAATTTTAACATGGTCTTTCCAATGTAACCCAACATGTTCAAAAGCCAGTTTCACAAAATCTTCGACAGAATAAGATTTTCCAGTAGCAACCACATAGTCGTCCGGTGCTTTCTGCTGCAGCATACCCCACATGGCATCCACATAATCGCCCGCAAAACCCCAATCCCGTTTTGCTTTTAGATTTCCGAGCGTTAACTCCCGTGCCAATCCAAGCTTGATCTTTGCCACACCAAAGGAAATTCTCCTTGAGACAAATTCTTTTCCACGTCTTGGAGATTCATGATTAAAGAGGATCCCCGAACAAACAAACATGTCATACCCCGCGCGGTAGTTAAGGCAAATCCAATGTCCGTACGTTTTGGCAACCCCATAAGGGTTCCTCGGTCGTAACGGTGTGGATTCATCCTGAGGGGTTTCAGATACTTTCCCAAACATTTCGCTGCTCGACGCTTGATAAAACCGAATTTTTTTGTCCACAAGCCGAACCGCCTCCAACATTCGGGTAACACCCAAAGCCGTAAATTCTCCGGTCAAAACGGGCTGCTCAAACGAAGTAGGAACAAACGATTGCGCAGCCAAGTTATAGATTTCATGAGGGCGGATTGTCTTAATCAAATTAATCAACGACAGTTGATCCAATAGATCGCCGCGCACCAGTTCCACATTGTTCATAATATGTGTGATTCGGTCGAAATGTTCCGTGCTTGACCTTCGAACCATTCCGTACACTCGATACCCTTTTTCCAAAAGAAGTTCCGCCAAGTAGGATCCATCTTGACCGGTAATTCCGGTAACCAGTGCTTTCTTTTTCATCATCGCCCCACGGATTTTAAGGATTGAAAATAAGTAATGGTTCTCTTGAGCCCTTCCCGCATCTTAATCGTTGGGGACCAGTTCAGTTCTTTTTTTGCCCGGCTGATGTCCGGTTGCCTGACGCGCGGATCATCCTGAGGAAGCTCGCGAAAATCGATCTTGCTTTTTGAACCCGTTAACTCCAAAATCAATTTTGCAAGATCCAGAACCCTTATTTCATCAGGATTTCCTATGTTGACGGGCTCGTTATAGTGCGAGAAAAGTAATTTGCAAATTCCTTCCACCATGTCATCCACATAACAGATACTTCGTGTTTGCGATCCGTCTCCATACACCGTAACAGGTTTTTGATCGATCGCTTGTGTAATAAAATTTGGAATCGCCCGTCCGTCATCTTGCCTCATGTTCGGGCCATAGGTGTTAAAAATCCGCGCGATTTTCACATCTAAGCCATAATACCTATGGTATGCAAGTGTCATGGCTTCGGCAAATCGCTTTGCCTCATCGTAAACTCCCCGAGGACCGACGGGATTGACATTGCCCCAGTAATCTTCGCTTTGCGGATGTACCAAAGGATCGCCGTAGACTTCAGAAGTTGACGCAAGCAAAAAAACAGAACTTTTCGCTTTGGCCAAACCTAACGCGTTGTGCGTGCCCAGCGAACCAACCTTAAGTGTTTGTATGGGTAACCGCTGGTAATCTGCAGGACTCGCGGGCGAAGCAAAATGCAACACATAATCTATTTTTTCATCAAGCTCGATATGTGTGGAAATATCGTGGTCGATGAACCTAAAGCGGTCATTTTTCTCAAAAGGCTTTACATTATCCAAGCTGCCCGTCAAAAGATTATCCAAACAAATGACGCGCTCACCTTGAGTTAAAAATCGTTCACACAAGTGAGAACCGATGAACCCGGCACCTCCGGTGATCAGAATGCTCTTGCCCATAAACTTCACCATCCCCCTCCGGTCAACTAGCATTCTTTCTCAAAAACCATTCCACGGTTTGCTTGAGGCCGACGGGAAAACTGGTCTGGGTTTTAAACCCAAGAATTTTCCGTGCCCTGGAAGTGTCGGCAACCGTTCTGCGGACATCGCCTCCCCGCTTTGGACCAAATCGCGGACGAATAGAGTCTTTTTTCAAAATTCGTCTTAGGTGATTAAAAATGTCAACCACGGACTCTTCCGTTTGAGAGCCAATATTGAAAACGCTTCCATTTGCTTTTTTTTGACTCATGGCAATCAGGTTTGCTTTCACGACGTCCCCAACATAAACAAAATCTCGAGACTGCCTCCCGTCCCAATGAATTTCCGGCGATTGATTATGAATCAGGCATTCAATGAAAATCGGGATGACCATCGAATACACAGATTCCGGATTCTGCTTTGGTCCATAAACGTTGAAATACCGAAGCGAAACGGTTTCTAGGCCATAAAGGCGGGTAAACATTTGACAAAGATATTCGCTGGAAAGTTTTGAAACTCCATAAGGTGACATGGGTATCGGCTGATCATCTTCTCGAACCGGAAAATGCTCGACGTTCCCATACACCGCGGAGCTTGAAGCAAATACAACACGCCGAACGCCTAACTTTTGAGCGGCCTGCAAAACGTGAAGCGTTCCGTTGACATTCACCTCGGTACATTCAATGGGGTCATCCACAGATCTGGCCACCGCGCGAATAGCGGCAAAATGAAAAATATGAGTGATGCCTTTAACTACTTTTTTAACCGCTCCGAAGTCCCGAACGTCCCCTTTGACCACTTCAACGTCATCTAACATTCCCCTCAAATTTGACTTTTTCCCTGAGGAAAATTTGTCGAAAATGCGCACTTTTTTGCCCTGCTTCAACAATGCTTCAACCACATTGGAACCAATAAAGCCA
>Ga0209541_10000695_pt1 | contig 66533 bp, 72 predicted proteins | sample RifCSPlowO2_01_FD_184027 | JGI IMG/M metagenome (GOLD analysis project Ga0209541, IMG submission 184027) | Groundwater microbial communities from Rifle, Colorado - Rifle CSP2_plank lowO2_0.1 (SPAdes) (version 2) | ecosystem: Environmental > Aquatic > Deep subsurface > Groundwater | place...
AGCCGATAGACGATAGGGCCTTTAACGTAGAAAGAATAGCTGAAAGGATTATTTTTTTCAATAATTTTTTACTGTCTCACAGGAGGAGCCGTTTCTCTATCTGGAGGGATGTTGTAGTAGTTTATAAGAAATTTGGTGATGTTCATGAAGCTTTCGGTCAAAGTCTCGGATGCATATTGAACTCCTTTTGGATAATAAGTGTAGAGGAATACTAGAAACTCCGGCTCATAAGCAGGAAAGTAGCCGAAAAAAGAATGCAAATAACGATCGTCATAGTATCCTCCGGTTTCCGGTTTTGCTATCTGAGCTGTGCCGGTTTTGGCGGCTACGCTATAATTTTCAAGTCTGACTTGTCCGTCGCGCAAAGATCGGTCCACCACCTCTGTCAGCATGCGTGATATCTCCGCAGAGGTTTCTTGACTTATTACCCGTTTTCTCTCTTCTTCTTTTGGAAATCCCAATGTTTTTGTAGGACCTAATTTATATTTGATCTCTTTTACCAGATGGGGAGTTATAAGAGTACCACCGTTTGCCAGAGCTGACAGGGCTCGCACCGTTATAATAGGAGTCAGAGCTATACCTTGTCCGAATGAGGCCTGTGCTGTTTCCAATTCGCGATTGGTCTTAAGATTGGAGACTAGAGACTTACCCTCATTTGGTAGGTCTATGCCGGTAATTTCATCCAGGCCAAATTTGAGCATGTAATTATTAAAGTTGGCGCTTCCTATACGAGAAGTCACGAAGGCGGCGCCAGTATTGAGTGATTTATTAAGCACTGTCTGCATTGTTACGTTAGAACCATGAGATTTACCGTCATAGTTGCAAAAAGTTTTGGTATTAAGAGTTATACATCCAGGATCATTATAAGTATTTCGAGCGGTGATGGTGTTTGAGTCGAGGCCTATAGCTATAGTTAGAGATTTTATAATAGAGCCCATCTCATAACGATCTTCTATCAATCTATTTCTAAAAACACTGGAATCACTCTCATTCCCAGGGAAATTGGGATCAAATGTGGGTGTTAAAGCTATGGCACGGATCTCTCCCGTCTTAGGGTCAATTATTATACCGCCAGTAAATTCTGAAGAGTATTTGTTGGTTATCTTTTTGATTTCACTTTCTAAGAATGCTTCAACTGATGGTTCAATGGTAGTGACAATATCTGCTTCTGGACTTTCGTTCTCGTTTACTACGGATTTAATATTAGAAAATATTTCAGCAAAGAAATTTATAAAAGTTCTATCTTGATTTCGATTCAACGCTGGTTCGTAGAAACGTTCCAGTCCATATCGTCCGGCAAGTTCATTTCCATTGTAACCAATAAGTCCCACAGCATGCGCTGCCATACTCTCGCCGGGGTAAATACGCCACCTATCTTTAGAAACAGACAACCCTTCGATTTTGAATGCTTGGATTTTTTCTGCTACTTCAGTATCTAAATGTTTGACAAGTTCTTCATAAGGGTCATTTTTTTTGCGCGCTTTAATAAGAAAATTTTCTTTGTTTAAAGGGGTGATCTCGTTGATGATTTCATAGACATTATCTATATTATTATTTTGTCTCAAAATTTCTGGATTGATGTTTAAGATAAACCCAAGTTTAATGCTTGCGGCAGGGACCAAAATTCCCTCTTTAGTTGTAAAGAATATAGAACCTCTGTCGAAATAATTTTCTCCTGTTACGTATTGATGTTCTGCTTTAGCTGTGTATTCTTCCCCAGAGACAATCTGCACAAGGTACAATTTTGCGGCAAGCATAATAGCAAATAGAAATACGATAAGTGAAAGTAGTCGTAATCTGTTTTTGAGCCCAAGCATAAGCTCTATTTGTCAGAAGTGTTGAATGAAAGTGATGCGGGGCTTGTACGAGAGACGTAGAGAGGAACTCTTGCTTCTCGGAAGCCGTACTGATAAGCAAGTTCAATAGTAACATTATTTTTTAATTCAATATAAGCGAATTCAAGAGAATTGAGGTTAGTTTCAATTTCTGCTATTTGTTTTTCAAGATCTTGTCGTTCGGCAATGTGTCTAGCAGCAGCATTTATAGCATAGATATAAAAAGATAAAGATAATATGGAAATAGTTATGAAAGTCCAGAAAAGATGAATTCTATGTTCGTATGAAATGGTTCTAGTTTTACTCATTATGTTTATATTTTCTCGATTACACGTAATTTGGCACTTCTTGAACGCGGATTAGTTTCTATCTCTTGCTTACTTGCCACAATAGGTTTCTTGGTTATCTGTCTTGCAAGTTGTTCTTTCACTTTGTCTCTAAAAAAGTTTTTAACGATTCTGTCTTCTAGACTATGGAAGGAGATAACCACCAATCTTCCTCCGGACTCAAGTATCTTAAAACCTTTCTCTAGCCCAATCTCTAAAGTAGTAAGTTCTTCATTGACGGTAATACGTAGAGCTTGGAAAGTTTTAGTTGCAGGGTTGATTTTTTCTTTCCAACTTTTCGGTTTTACTTTGAGCACTGCATTGACAAGATCAAATGTAGTTTTGAAAGGTTTGACTTCCCTTCTCTCTACAATCTCTTGGGCAATTTTTCTAGAGAATTTTTCTTCGCCGAAACCGCGGAGGATAAGCTCAATGGCTGGCTCATCCCAGGAGTTTAAGATATCGCTTGCTCGGATACCTTCTCCGGACATGCGCATATCAAGCGGTTCATCTTTAAGAAAAGAAAATCCCCTACCAGAGTTCTCAAGTTGGTCTGTAGAAATGCCGAGGTCGAAAAGAATGGCATCGACAGTTCCAATACTCAACTTACCGAGAACATCGTCTAGATTTTTGAAGCTCTCCGTAAACAAGTGAATGTTTGTATCGAGAGTCCGCAACCTCTCTTCACTTTTTTTGACCGCGTCTTTGTCTCGGTCAAGTCCAATGATAGTCACTGAATTTTTAAACTTCTCAGCAACTAAAGCACTATGTCCGCCTGATCCTAATGTACCGTCGATAAATATCTTACCGGCTTGAATATTGAGGGCTTCAATACTTTCGTGTAAAAGAACAGGTGTATGCATGTTTACTTGAGCCCGACTGTACCAAGTTTCTCGGCCATCATGTCGGCTTGGGATTCTATTTTCTTCTTATAAGATTCCCAACGTTTTTCATTCCAGATTTCTATGCGGTCATGCACGCCGGCAAAGATTACTGGACTTTTAAGTTCGCCAAATGTTCTGAGATAGTCTGGGATAAGGATCCTACCCATAGAATCCACATCTATCTCGGATGCTCCACTGAACATAAATCGGGTGAAGCCGCGAGCATCAGCTCGCCATCCAAGTTTCGCCATCTCTTTAGCGTTCTCTACCCAAGTCTTGTGAGGAAAAAGAAAAAGACAATTATCAAGTCCGCGAGTAACCACTACTTTCTTACCAAGTTCTTTGCGGAATTTTGCCGGCAGTGAAATTCGGTTTTTGTCATCTACTGTATGTTTATACTCGCCGATTAGCATGATAATTTATCTCCCACTTTTTCCCACCTGACTGAAAGTATATCCCACCTCACTCCACATTACTATTAAAGTTATCCACTTTCTATCCACTTTTTGTCCACAATATGACTTAATACTTGTTAGTACTTGACTTATATTTTATATATGATTAAGTTTAAAACAAACGAAAAACTCAGCGGCAAGCCGATATTTGAGATAATTTAATTAAATATTTAAATATCGACAGTAGCTTTCTTGGCGTTTGATTGGATGAAAGATTTACGAGATGGAACGTCAGTGCCCATGAGAATGTCAAAAATGCGATCCGCTTCTCTGGCATCTTCTATGGTTACTTGTTTTAGGATTCTAGCTTTCGGATCCATAGTTGTCTCCCAAAGTTCTTCAGCATTCATTTCTCCAAGACCTTTGTAACGTTGGATATCAGCACCTTCGATAGTTTTCTCATCACGTTCTTCATCAGAATAGACAAAGACAACGTCTTTACCCTTTTTAATTTTATAAAGTGGCGGTTGAGCAATATATATATAACCAGCATCCATAAGAGGTCGAAAAAATCTGTAGAGCAATGTTAAAAGAAGTGTACGAATGTGGGCACCGTCAACATCAGCATCTGTGGCAATTATAATTTTGTGGTAACGAAGTTTTGTTATATCAAACGTGTCACCTATAGCAGTACCAAAGGCAACCACAAGGTTCTTGATCTGTTCACTTGCAAGCATACGATCTAGACGAGCTCGTTCTATGTTTAGAATCTTGCCACGTAAAGGTAAGATGGCTTGGATGCGTCTATCGCGACCCATTTTAGCTGTACCACCGGCAGAATCTCCCTCCACTATAAATAACTCGGATTCTTCTGCAGAATGTGACTGACAATCAGCCAGTTTGCCAGGAAGTGTCATACCTTCAAGCGCGCCTTTACGCAATACAGAATCCTTAGCGGCTTTAGCGGCCTTTCTAGCTTTAAGTGCTAGTACTACTTTCTGTATCATAGCTCTGGCGTCGTCGGGATTTTCTTCTAAGAAGGTAGAAAAAGTATCACCGAATACAGAAGTAACCATACTTTGAGCCTCGACACTGCCGAGTTTAGCTTTTGTCTGTCCTTCAAATTGAATTTCACTTAGTTTGATAGAAATAACAGCAGTAAGACCCTCTAATACATCGTCTCCAGTGAAATTGTCTTCCTTTTCACTTACCAAATTATTTTTGCGAGCATAAGAGTTTAAGCTTCTTGTCAGAGCAGTTTTAAATCCAGTGACATGAGTACCACCTTCTGAAGTATAGATATTATTGGCGAAAGGTAGGATACGGGATGAAATATCATCAACGTATTGCAATGCTACCTCTACAGTTTCGTAGTCGTTGCCATTTGCTTTTTTTTCAACATAAAAAATATTTTTATGTATGGGTTTGTTATGTTCATTTTCAAATCTTACTAGAGACACAAGACCTCCTTCAAAGTAAAAAGATATTGATGGTACATTTAGTTCTAATTCTCGTATATAAAATACATCATCATCCACCTTTTTTTCTTCGCGAGCATCTAAGACAGAGATCTTAAGCCCTTTGACTAAATAAGCCTGCTGGCGCAAGTGGTTTGCTATACGTTCAAAGTTGAAATTAGTGTCTGGGAATATAGTAGGATCAGGCTGGAAAGTTATGATAGTGCCGTGCAATTTAGAATTACCTATTTTTTTAACAACACTCTTGCGTTTACCCTGATTATATTCTTGGGTGTAAATTCCTCCATCTCGATGAATTACCGCCTTACAATAAGCAGATAAAGCGTTTACTACCGAACCGCCGACTCCGTGAAGACCGCCTGATATCTTGTATCCTTCTCCTCCGAACTTACCCCCAGCATGCAAAGTGGTCATAATTGTCTCTAATGCAGAAACTTTAGTCTGTTTGTGTGTATCTACGGGGATACCTCGACCGTTGTCTGTTACTCGTACTTTGTTGTCTGGCATAAGTACAATTTCTATATCATTGGCGAAACCACCCATAGCTTCATCTCGGGAGTTGTCAAAAATCTCTGTGACAAGGTGGTGCAGTCCGTCAGGACCTGTGGTACCTATATACATGCCCGGACGCTTGCGTACAGGCTCTAGTCCCTCTAAGACGGTTATAGATTCGGCACTATATTTGCTTGTCGTGGCTTTGACGAAGTCGGGATCACCGTTTTTCTTGGCTGGTTTAACTGATTTCGGCATCTATTTTATTTAGCTTTATTTTATCATAAATAGAGCTAAAAGGCGAGGGATTCTACGAGTAACATTATCTCTAATCTACACGTATTTCAGCTTTGAAATTCTCAATAGTTTTCTTCTCTAGTTTAGCGTGCAAAGTATTGACTTCTGTATTAGTTAATGTTTTTTCTAGACTACGATAAGTAATGCGGAAAGTGTAGCTCAACTTCCCTTCTTCAAATTTCTGAACATTTTCATATTTATCTATAAGGTTCACTTCTTCTACCATATCGCCACCAATATCACGGATTAAATCGAAATAATCATTAGGTATAAAATTCTTGTCTACTATAAATGATATGTCGCGGATTACTGGTGGAAACTTGGATACCTCTTTAAATTTATTGCCAAGTTTCAACTGCTTCTTTACACGTTCATCATCTGACCAGAGTAATCTGATATCCGGTAATTCCATGCTGATGATTGCAAGTCTCTCTAAACCGAAACCGAATGCCCAGCCGTTGTATTTAGAAGAATCAACTCCGAGTTTATCTAATACAGACCCCTTTACTACTCCACTTCCAAGTACTTCTACCCATTGTCCATTACCCTTATCAATCTCCATCTCTAAAGACGGATTAGTGTAAGGAAAAGTATCCGGATTGAATCGATATTTTACCTCAGGACCGAATACAGCTTTCGCAATACTTATCAAGACATTTTGTAAATCATCGGAGCTTATATCTTTTTTATCTTTCGGTGTTAGATACCAACCATCCATTTGATGAAAAACATTCATATGGTTTCTGTCAATTTCGTCTTTTCTATAAACTTTACCGTAACAGAACGAACCAAATGATTCTTTATTTTTAATTCGGGTTTTCATTTTATCGTTATTGAGATAGTAGTACCACATCACAGTCGTATGTGTGCGTAAGATATTTTTTTCATCTACATAATAAGTATCTGAGCGTAAACGAGCTGGATGATCTGGTGGAAAGTCAAATAAATCGAAACTGATATCTGTAGGCACTATCTCTGGTATTTGTATGATGTCAAAGTTTTTAAAATCGGGCAGATTTACTATACGCTCTATTATCTCGCGTATTGGACTGCCCTCTGTCCGTGTAAGATCCGATGTATTTAAAAATCTTTTCAAACGAACTGATTCTGGATCATTTTTTGCCTCAAGATTTTTACGCAAGCTCTGTTCTTCATCGGAGGTGATAATAATGTCTTTGGTATTTGTTCTCATGTCTTATAACCGTTTATTATACGGAAAAGGTTGAAAAAGTCTAAAAAACCGTTTATAATACAGCTGATATCGGCTTATATTATGGATATTCAAACACTTCTTTTGTATATTTCACTTTTCATTGCACTTTTTTTTGAGGTGTTTCTTCTTATAACTTATCTTGAAGTGTATGACGAGTTAAGTTTTGAGGAAAAACATATTGGCACTAATATAGAGAAATTTCCGTCTGTGACTATTATCGTACCTTGTCTCAATGAAGAACGGACTATACAAAAGACTCTTAAGTCACTTCTTCATTTGGATTATCCTAAAGATAAGTTATCTATAATAACTGTTGATGATGGTTCAACTGACGGTACACTTCGCAAACTTAATGGTTTTAAAAAACATCCACAAATCAGCGTTTTATCTAAGAAAAATGGAGGTAAACACACAGCACTGAATCTAGCTTTAGAAAAAATTAATAGTGATTTAGTCGGTTGTCTCGATGCTGATTCCTTCGTCAATCCGGAGACTCTCCGGAAGATTATTCCGTTTTTTGATGATCTAAGTGTTATGGCTGTCACTCCTTCTATAAAAGTGCATGAACCCAAAAGTATATTACAGTATGCACAGAAAATAGAGTACAGTTGGGGGATATTTCTGCGTAGAATGCTGTCTTCCATCGGAGCATTGTATGTGACTCCCGGTCCTTTCTCTATTTTTCGTACCAGAGTTTTTAAAGAACTTGGAGATTATCGTCACGGACATCATACTGAAGACATGGAGCTTGCACTTAGAATGCAGAAAAATCACTATAAGATAGTTAATTCTCATATGGCTCATGTCTATACCTCTACACCGGCACAGCTTCCGGCACTTTATAAACAGAGAGTACGTTGGACATATGGTTTTTTAAACAATGCTATAGACTACCGCGAAATGTTTTTTAATAAAAAGTATGGGCATATAGGAATGTTTATTTTACCTATAGCTACTTCATCAATATTCTCTACGCTCTATATTATAGGAAAAGTATTTTGGGCTAATTTAATGAAGGTTTATGATTTTTTTGTCAGGATTCAGACGATAGGATTTGATTTGGACATCTCACGGCTATCATTTGATTGGTTTTTTTTCAATACTGGTATAGTTCCCTTCCTGACTCTAAGCGTTACTATGTTATCGTTACTTCTTCTTTATCTAGCTATAAAACTGGCTGAAGGAAAAGTCAGATTTAGTAAAGGTATTTTGTATTACTTGGTATTTTATGTTTTTATTGTTCCTCTTTGGCTGACTAAAGCGGTATTAAATACTATATTTAAGAAACAGATAAGCTGGAGATAAATATAAAATGGTAGATTCAAGGAAATATATTATTGCCTTCGTTATCACTACTGTCATTTTCGGTACAGCTATCTTTGTTTCAAATCTTCTTAATCAAAAGAAACTTGAAGACGTGCGTTCTATAGAAAACAGAGTAGCATTAGACATTCTCTCATCTGAAACCCAGTTCGCGCTTCTTGAAGAGACTTCTTGTAGAGATATTGGTCCTGGATTTCTTTCAAAAGAGTTAGGTTCTCTTGGAGAGAAACTTTCTTATGCTGAAAACCAGACTGAATTTAACACAGAAGATATTGAATATTTAAAGAGGTTTTATTTCTTACTTGAGATAAAAGATTATCTTTTGATGAAAAGATTGATGAAGAAATGCAGTATAGAACCGACTTTTATCCTCTATTTCTATTCGACTAAAGATGCTTGTGAAGACTGCGAGAGGGTGGGTTATGTATTGACAGCCCTAAGAGATAAATATCCGGATTTAAGAGTGTATTCGTTCGATTATCATTTTGATGTTGAAGCTATAAATACTCTCGTATCTATATATAAGGTTAAACCAGATCTACCCGCTTTAATCATCAACGGAGAAACTTATTATGGTTTCCATTCTGTAGAAGAATTGGAAGAAATTGTCCCTTCTTTGAAGGAACTTATTATTCGAGCTAAGGCTGTTTAAACTACCACTACTAGGTGTGAGGATATTTGAGCCGAGGAGAGGATTTGAACCTCCGGTCTGCTGTTTACAAAACAGCTGCTTTACCACTAAGCTACCTCGGCAATTGAACTAGTCTAACTCCTTTTTGCTATTTTGAGAACCATCATAATATACATCATTTATCTCTCCATTTCCTTTTTCGAGATTTGACATATTTTTAAAAAATTCTGATATACCATCAGATTTTTTCAATAATCTGGAATCACGCATATTATTAAAATACTGAATTCTTTTTTCTCTTAAATAAACAGTCAATTTGTTCGAAAAATTTTTTGAATGAAGAGGAATTTGTCTTTTGATTAAGAAAGAAGACCTCTCCTTACCTTCAAAGTAAAGATGCATCATCCAATGATAGATTTCTCTGACGTAGAAATCCCCTTTCGATATAAGTCTAAAAATGAGAAATGATTTTCCCTGCTTGCTCTCTAGTCTCTTAGCAAGAGGAAGTAAAAAAACTATCATGCCAGAGATGGTAAAGATAACTATAGATGTCATGTTACCTATTGGTTATTTTATAGAGAAACATACAAATTGTCCCACTTCAGTACGTTCACCAAATTTCTGTACAGTACTGTTAATAATATCACTTATCTTCTGTCCTTGGTCTTTAATAAACGGTTGTTCTAGAAGCTCATTTTTATCAGCAGGTTTCATAGCTACGATATGCATAGCTATATCACGCGCTACTGATTTGAATTCTGGATTTTTAGCTACAAAATCTGTTTCGCATAAAAGTTCTAACAATACTCCAACTGTCTCACCTGCATGAACATAAGAGACCACGATACCAGCTCCTAAAGTACGATTACTTTTTTTAGATGCGATTTCAGCCCCTTTTTTTCTTAATAAAGTGATAGCTTTTTCTTTATCTCCACCGACTTCTTCAAGTGCTTTTTGACACTGCATGATGGAGAGACCCGTTTCTTCTCGTAGAGATTTAATTTCTTCTACTGTAATCATCTTTTTAATTTTGTTTAAACTTTCTCTTCTTTTATCGCTTCTGCTCTGCCCTTTTTATAAGCAGTAACTAATTCTTGGATGATGAAAGTAATACTTTGTCTTGAAGAATCATTGCCCGGAATAGCAAAATTGAGGTTATAAAGATTAGAATCAGATCCAGCTAAAGCTACGACTGGTATATTTATTTTACGCGCTTCAGCTACCGCAATGTATTCTTTTTTAGGGTCAATCACAACCATAAATTTAGGAAGTGATTTCAAGGTAGAAAGACCTCCAAAATAGGTTGTAAGTTTATCAATTTCTCGATCAAAAAGAAGGCGCTCTTTCTTGGTATATTTATATAACTCACCTTTCTCTCTTTGTTCTGTCAATTCTTCAAGTTTGGCAATACGTTTCTTGATTTCTGTGAAATTTGAGAGGGTTCCGCCAATCCAACGACCAGCCACATAAGGCATATCAAGTTCAATACCTGCTTTTTTTATAGCTTCTCTGGCTTCGCTTTTACCGCCAACCCAGAGAGCCATAGCTTTTTCTTTACCCTTACTCTCAATAAAAGTAAGAGCCTTTTCTAATTCCTTACTTGTTTTTTCAAGGTCAAAAATCTCAATATTATTTTTTGAGCCAAAGATAAATGGTTTAGCTGAAGGATGGCGTCGTGCTTTAACGAAGCCAAAATGAGCTCCAGCTTCAAAGAGTTTTTCTATTTTATTTACAATTTGTGTGGTTTTTTCTGCCATTTTTATCTGGCCCATAGCTTTCCTTGACCCTCATAGCTTTAGCGACGTGGGTAGCGAAGGTGGGAGACAAGTAAGTATACTATCAAACTACCTCATCATTTTCAAGAGCTTTTAGATCGTCAATAATTGCATCTAAATGACCAGCAAATATCTTTTCAATGTTATGCCAGGACTTCTTAACGCGATGGTCAGTTATACGATCTTGCAAGATATTATAAGTGCGGATTTTCTCCGAGCGGTCAGCAGTGCCTATTTGTGACTTACGTTTCTGTGAGTATTTTTTAGCCTCTTCCTCTTCTTTAAGCATTTCTAGTTTAGCTGTAAGGATACTCATGGCTTTTTCTCTGTTTTTAAGCTGGCTACGTTCAGCAGTTGATCGCACATCAATACCAGTCGGTTTATGTATTATACGCACAGCTGTCTCAACTTTATTAACATTTTGACCACCGGCTCCTCCAGAGCGCGAAGTTTCTATCTTTAAATCAGAAGGTTTTATATCAATAGTTGTTTTCTTACGGACAGGTAAAATAGCTACTGATGCGGTAGAAGTGTGTACTCGACCCATCTTCTCTGTTTCTGGTATTCTTTGAATACGATGTACTCCTGTCTCGAAACGTAGTTTCTGATAAACACCCTCACCCCTTATTTCAATGGCAGCTTCTTTATAACCACCTAGTGAACTTTCAGATGCATAGAGTAGTTGTGCACTCCAGTGTTTGAGACCTGCATAAAGAGTGTACATCTCTGCTAATTCATGGGCAAAAAGAGAAGCCTCTTCTCCTCCGGTACCGGCCCGTACTTCGAGTATTATCTCCCTTATCTCATCACTGGCGCTATTTTCCGTTGTACTGCTTGAAAGGATTCTATCCATTTCAGAAAGAATCATTTGTTTAGATTCTTCATCTTGGAGTTCCAGATATGTTTTGGCTAGATAAGCAGTTTTTGGATTTTGTTTATATTTCTCTATATCCATTACTTCTTAGCCTTATTTCTTTTCTGTTTAAAGCGTTCCACTCGTCCAGCAGTATCTAGAGTACGTACTTCACCAGTATAGAAAGGATGTGTAGCAGAAGAAATTTCTACTCGATAGACAGGATATTCTTTATGATCTTCTTTAGCCTTTAATGTTTCTTCAGTTTTTACTGTAGAAGAAATAATAAATTCTGTGCCATTAGAATTATCAATAAAAAGCACTGGTCTATAATTAGCGGGGTGGATTTCTTTCTTCATTTGAGCGCTACTATATCAGTAAATTAAGTACCTTGCAAGAAGTCAATATCTTTCTGAATATTAGCCGCTTTAGACATAACGTTATTTCCGTAATTTAAACCAACATTAGCTCCGCGACTTCCATAACAAGTTTTGCCAGAATAATAACGGCAGGCTGCAGTGCGTTCATCTACATAAGAATCTCCGGTTGAACCCATAATGTCTTGTAAGAAGAGTGCCATAGCCATTATAGCGTCTTGAGGATTCCAAGGATTAGGATCAGTTTTATTTAAAGAAGAAGCCACTTTGTTTTCCATAAGAACCCATGTTGAAGGGATAAATTGAGCTGGACCCATAGCTCCGCCATAACCTGGTACTCCTATAATTGGACATGAGACCTTGGTTTCTAAAGGATTACCTCCTAATTTACTTAATATACTTTGGAGGATTGGCAGGTCACGAGTAGGATGAATACCATTAGAGAAAATTGTGCCACTGTTCACACTTCTTGTTTCTCCACTTGAAAGATTAGTGATTATACATGAACCTACGTTGGCTCCAAGATTTGATTCTTGCTGAAGAATAGCCAGTATGAGAGCCGGTCTTACTCCTGTAGATTTGTTTGCTGTCTCTGCATATTGAAGCGCTGTACCAAATGGGATAGCTCCAGCATCTCGCAGAGGGAAAAGTACAGCTCTAATCTGCGCTGCTTTCGCTTGTCTGTCTGCTAGTACTTGTGCGTAAGTTTTTTCTTTATTTTTATTAATGATTAACAAATTTTTCTTCTCTGCTTGATCATTTTCCACTTCTTTTTTAGCGGCTTCCAAGGCAGCACGGGCAGATGCTTCTGCTTCTTTTTTCTGGTTTAAAATGGTTTTTTCTGATTCAGTTAGTGCTTTCACTGTACGCAATTCATCGAATAAATTAGCTAAGGCTCTTTCTGCAGAGGCATAAGTATCTATATCTACGAAAAATTCAGAAAGACTTTTTTCACTTAACATAGCTTCAACTAATGAATATGAATTAATATCGTTAGTCTTGCGCAATATATCAGCTATAGCTTTTCTGCCGTTTGTGATGCGCGTATCTAATACAGAAATCAGTGTTTGTTTTTTGGCTATATCTTTTGAGAGATTGGCTATAGCAATGTTTTTACTTTTTATAGTGGATTGAGCGGCATTTATTTTAGCCGTTAATATTTCTATGTCTCTGGAGAATGAGGCACTTTCAGCCTTAGTTTTATTAAGTGTTTCTGTCCATTCAGTAATTTCTCTATTACAAGCTTCGAGTTCTAGTTCGAGTTGAGATCTACTTTTTCCATTAATTTCACTTGTGCAAGCGCTTTGAGCAGAAATATAACTATAATTAGAAACACTCAAAAAACCGAGAACAGTTATCGGAACAAAAATGATTGTAAATAAATTAAGCTGGAGGCGCTTCTTTTTTAGCGTCGCTTTCATTTGTTTCTATAGGTTCCTCTTCTTCCTTACCTTTCTTTTCAACTTCTATTTGGGAAAGGTCAATAGGTACTGTTTCCTCTTCTTTTTCTTCGCGTGGAGCTGATACTAATACGATAACTTCTTCCGCATTTTCTACCAGTTCTACACCCGTCGGTAATATAATATCTTTAGCTATAATTTGATCTCCAAAATTTGCCAGAGAACTTACGTCTACTTTAATATTGTGTGGTAAATCTTTTGGCATGGCTTCTATCTTCAATTCATGCAGTACCTTTACTAATACTCCACCAAGATCTTTAACAGCCGGAGAAACTCCTGTAAATTCGATTGGTAATTCGATTTCCACCTTATGTCCAGCTTCGAAGATATAGAAATCCGCATGGCGAGGATTACCTGTAATAGGATCTAAGTCTACGTCTTGGATAAGGCTTTCTTTAGGCCCTTTATCTGTTTCTAGAGTTACTACACTCGATTCCCCTGCCTCGCTCCAGACCTTAAGAAAGTCAGTTTTAGGGATAGAGATAGGGGTAGATGCCTCTTTTTTACCATAAAAGACTGCGGGAATTTTTCCCGCTTTTCTGACCGTTTCCGGTTTTGTTTTAGTATCCCGTATTTCTGCCTTCAAAGTAAGCATCTGCCTATTTTACTCTATTGCGATGTGGGATTCAAGGTATTCAAAAGATCCATTAACTTTCTTACCGGGATTGAAAATGTTTTGCGGATCAAATAATTCTTTGGTTTTTCTGAAGAGTTCCAGCACTTCCGGATTATACATTTTATGCAAATATGGGGTGCGAACAATACCATCGTTGTGTTCAGCAGTTATAGAACCCTTATACTCTTTTACAAGATCATAAAATTTATTTGATACAACTAAAATCTTGTCACGTTCACTTTTTTCCCTAAGATCCATGAGAGGAATGATGTGGAAATTACCATTACCTGCATGTCCTGCAATATTGGCTTCTATACCGTTGTCTTTCAATATTTTGAGTGCTTTTGGTAAAAATTCCGGAACTTTCTCCACCAAAATGCAGAAGTCTTCCACAAATGGCGCGGTTTTTTTATTACCAACATGTTCACGTAGTAGATTAAATGATTCTCTGCGCATAATCCAAAATTTATTTTCTTCTGAATCTTTTTCTATAACTCTATGCCAGACATTGAATGGTCTTATAGCCTCAATTATGTTTTTAACTTTTCTCTTCACCTCCTTATCATCATTTTCCGCTACTTCTACAAGTATGATAAGTTTCGGTAAACCAAGCATTCTGGTACCTATAAACGCTTCCGGTATAAATTGTGCCAAGAAAGAAAAAAAACCCATATTAGCTCTTTTAGCAATCTCTGGCATAAAACGGATACCAAGTTTAAGAGTCTCTTCATCAAATGTTTCCAAGCTCTCCGGTTCGTAAGGCAATATAGCTTTAGTCACTTGAGGTAATTGATCCCATGATTTAAAGAATAGTGCTACCATGTCGTGGTGTGATTTTTCTCGTACTAATCTTATTTTTGCTTCAGTGATTACACCTAAAGTACCCTGAGAGCCGACTATAAGTTTATTTAAGTCAAAAGTTTCTCCATCCCAGATATTCCAGAGATAATATCCTGCAGAATTTTTAGAAACATTTGGTTTAGCATTATTAATCACTTCCCTGTTTCCTTCTATAAGATTAAACAGATTCTTGTATAATTTGCCTTCGAAATCTTCTTGAGCCATCTTTTTATCAAGCTCGACTTTATTTAAAGGTTTAATTGTGTATTCATTACTATCAGAAAGAATAACTTTCATCTCTAATATAAAATTCTCCATCTTGCCGTAGCGCAAAGTGCGCTCTCCTGCGCAGTTGTTGGAGATCATGCCACCGAGTGCAGAGAGATTCTTTGAAGCTGGAAAACAAGGCAAAATAAAGCCTTTTTCTAATGTTTTTCTCTCAAAATCACGATAAAAAACACCCGGTTCTGTGGTAATACTTTCTTCATCATCTATCTCTCCGATATAATTTATATGTTTAGTCACATCTGCAATGATAGACTCATTAAGCGATCCTCCCGACATATCAGATCCAGCTGCTCGCATGGTTAAAGAAAGTGTATTGTCTTCGGATTTGTTTTTACTAATAAATTTTACAAGGTTTTTCAGATCAGATTTATCTTTCGGATATACTACTAATTTAGGTCGTACTTCAAACAAAGACGCATCTCGTGAATATTTTTTTAAAGTATTATTGTCATTTACGACTTCGCCTTTAAAAAACTTTTTTATTTCTTCCTCTAAGTTCATAAATTATTAAACAATTTTAATCTTTCTTTCACCACTTCTTTCATCTCTTCAACTCCTTCAGCTAAAAATTTGTAAGGCGCCACTTCTCTCGATTTAAGACCCTCTCTAATCCCTTCTTTATATGCTACTCGCAACTCAGTGTTTATATGAATAATTCGTATACCAGCTTTTATCGCTTTTTTAAAATTATCATCAGTTATGCCAGAACCCCCATGTAGTACCAGAGGTATGCCCACAATATCCTTGATAGCTTTTATACGTTCAATATTAAGTTTGGGATTGCCGGTCTTAACTATGCCGTGGACATTTCCGACTGATGGTGCCAATAAATCTATACCAGTATTTTTGATAAATTGAAGAGCTTCTTTAGGATCAGTCTGCGTCTCGACAGAGACACCCTCTGGCAGAGATTCAAGCAAATTCGATGACTTGCCAATAAACCCGATTTCACCTTCAACTAATATTTTCGGATTCTTAGATTTAGCATAATCTACAATCTCTTTTGTGAGTTTAGTATTTTCTTCCAGTGATTTTTCTGCTGCATCTATAATGATACAGTCAACTCCTGCGTCTATGGCTATTTTAGCTTTCTCTATCGAATAAGTGTGATCAGCATTTAGAAAAACTGGTTGGTTATTATTCTGTATTGTTTTTACCATAGCTACTGCTTCTGCCAGACCTATAAATTCCCTTTCACCTTCAGACACTCCGATAATTACTGGGAGATTTAATTCATGAGCCGTTTCTGTTACCGCTTTGAATCCTTCTGAGTCTGATATGTTAAAATGTCCTATAGCAACACACTTCTCTTCTGCCCATGAAAGGTATTCTCGTAATGACTTCATTACTTTTATTTTATCATCTGATACAATTAAGAGGAAATGCACGACTTCATAGCTATTGGCGATATCGTAAATGACGCGTTTATAAAGCTTAAAGACGCTCATGTCTCTTGTGATGTTGATAATGAGAATTGCACTATTTCTATGTCTTTTGGAGATAAGATTCCTTATGAATCTGTGGAAGTAGCCAATGCAGTCGGTAATAGTCCTAATGCCGCTGTTTCTGCATCGAGACTTGGTCTCAATAGCGCTCTAGTGACTAATCTCGGTGATGATCAAAATGGCAGAGATTGTCTTGAAAGCTTGAAAAAAAATAAGGTAGTAACAGATTTTATAACTATTCATAAAGGTAAGGAGACAAACTATCATTATGTTCTCTGGTTTGAAAATGATCGGACTATTCTAGTCAAACACCAAGAATATGATCGGAAGTTGCCTGATATAGGTAAACCGAAGTGGCTCTACCTCTCTTCTTTAGGAGAAGATACTCTCCAGTATCATAAGCAAATTGCTGAATATCTTAAGATTAATCCAGAAATTAATCTGGCTTTCCAACCAGGAACTTTTCAGATGAAATTAGGGAAAGAAGAGCTTAAAGATATTTATACTAGAGCAAAGATATTTTTCTGTAATGTTGAAGAAGCAGAAAAGATTCTTGGTTTAAATACTTTAGGTCTAGAAGAGCTTTTAAAGCGCATACAAGCACTTGGGCCAGAAATTGTGGTGATTACAGATGGACCAAAAGGTGCACATGCTTTTGATGGTAAAAATGTGTGGCGTCAACCACCTTATCCTGATCCTAAAGTACCGTTTGAACGTACTGGAGCTGGCGATGCTTTCGCTTCAACCACTGTGGTGTCTCTAGCTCTTAATAATGATCTTCCAACAGCTCTTTCTTGGGGTGCGATCAACTCAATGTCTGTAGTTCAACAAGTTGGTGCGCAGAAAGGTCTTCTTTCTATGGAAAAATTAGAGGAATATCTTAAAAATGCCCCGGCAAATTTCAAAGCAACGAAAATTTAACGTTTCAAAATTTTATTGACTGCTTTAATAATACTCTTAGTACCCATGCCATAGTGTTCTATTAATTCCTCCGGAGTTCCTGACTGACCAAATTGATCATCTACTCCTATAAACTCGATTGGGACTGGATAATTTTTTGCCAAACACTCTGCTACTGCTGAACCCATGCCCCCATATATTTGATGTTCTTCTACCGTCACTATTCTTCCAGTTTCTTTAGCTAGTGCGATTAACGCTTTTTCGTCTAATGGTTTGATAGTAGATAGATTCATAACATCTACATCAATCCCGTCTTCTTTTAATTTTTTAGCGGCTTCAAGTGCTTTATACAAGAGCGCGCCTGTCGCTATGATACCTACTTGTGGTTTAACTGATTGCCAATAAATTTGAGCTTTTCCTATTTCGAAAGGTGTCGCTTCTGTAGTCATAACAGGAGTTTTCTCGCGGGCTAGACGAATATAAACAGGCGTGCCGGTGTCTACGCTAGCCTCTGTAGCTTTTTTTGCTTCTATAGAATCACAAGGAGAGATAACTATCATTCTAGGTATAACCCTAGTAATGGCTATATCTTCTATAGCTTGATGAGTCCCTCCGTCGGGACCGACTGATATGCCCGCATGAGAGCCGGCTATTTTAACCGGTCGATCATTATAACAAATAGTAGTTCGTATCTGCTCCCAATTTCTACCTGGACTAAACATTGCGTATGAACTAATAAAAGGTATTTTACCCATAGCCGCTAGGCCTGATGCTACAGAAGCCATGTTTTGTTCAGCTACACCCATTTGGATAAATCTGTTGGGAAATTCCTCGCTAAACAAATTCATTTTAGTGGATTCTGTTAAGTCTGCACAAAGTCCAATTACTTTAATATTTTTAGTGCCTGCTTCTAAGAGACCCTCACCAAATCCTTGGCGTATAGGAATTTGTTCTATATTCTTGTCAAATATCTTTGTATTCAGTTTTAATTTTGCATTAAGCATTTTTATTCATGTTCGCTTCTTATCTTACCTCCAAGTGTTCTCAATTCATTTAACGCCATAATCTCCTCTTTTTTATTTGGCGGTTTACCATGCCAACGGTAATCATGTTCAAATTCTTTAACACCTTTGCCGGGAATCGTGTGAGCGATGATGACTGTTGGCTTTTCAAATATTGCCCTTGCTGTCTCGAAAGCATCCGCAATTTCTTCCATGTTGTGCCCGTCTATTTCAATGACATGCCAATTCCATGCTCGCCATTTATCTGATACTGACTCAAGAGGCATGACATTTTCAGTATAACCATCTATCTGTATATTATTTCTGTCAACAACCGCAGTGAGATTATGCAATTTCTCTTTACCAGCAAGCATGGCTGCTTCCCAAGTTTGTCCACATTCAAGTTCTCCATCAGATAAAAGTGCGTAGATATGTCTTTTACTTGTCAGACCATGGTCTATCTTATCTGAAAGAGCTATTCCTACCGCTTGAGAAAGTCCAGAACCAAGAGGTCCGGAGCTAGTTTCAAGTGCTGGTAAGAAATCTCTGTGTGGGTGGCCTTGTAAGCGTGAACCAAACTTACGTAACGTTCTAAGTTCTTCTATTGGAAAATAACCAGCATAAGCCATAGAAGTGTAAAGTACCGGACAGATGTGGCCATTAGAAAGGACTAGACGGTCTCGCTCCGACCAATCTGGTTTCTTGGGATTATGTACTAAAGTATGAAAAAAAAGTACGGTGAAAATATCAGCCATACCCAAGGGTCCTGCGGTATGTCCAGAACCAGCATCTTCAAGCACATCTATGATAGATATGCGGATATTATTAGCTTTTTCCTTAAGTTCTACTATTTTTTCGTCAGTGAGTTCCATAATTTTTTAAATCCTGATCCTACTACTAATTTGTTAACACCTAGATCTAGAAGTTTCTGATAATTGTCGGTATTAATACCTCCATCAACGCTGATCTCCACTTGTGGAAATTTTTCTCTGACTTTCTTTATTCTATCAAATATTCCTGATTCAAATGGATGTCCTTGTTCCCCCATTTGGGTTATTGACATTAAATGAATGAAATCCACTTTAGCTATGGATGGCAACATTTCTTCAAGTGGTACATTAAATTCTATACCTAAACCTAATTTCGTTCTATTTTTTAAATGTAAGATATTTTCCGATAATTTATGTACAATAACCCCTTTTGCCCCTCTTTCTACCCATAATGATGCAAATTTATCAGGTTCTTTAGTCATAATATGAGCTTCAAAGTCAATGTCTATATCTGTGTAGATATCTTTTTCAAGGATATCAATATGTACAAGTTTCACTTCATCTGGTATCTGGGCAACTTTTAACTCAAGATCAGAAATATCTGTGGCAAGTATAGCCGGAATAATTTTATTCATGAATACCATTCATTTTTTCAATACGTCTTTTATGTTTGAAATTGTCTACAAATGCTGTGTCTAGCCATTCTTTCACTGCCTGTTTCATCTCATCTTCAGTAATAAAACGGGCTCCAAGAGAAAGGACATTTGCATTGTTGTGTTCACGAGACAGTTTAATGATTGATTCGTTTTCTTCTTTTACTATGCTTACTGCCTTACCATAGTAGACAGCGGCGCGCACATTATTAAATTTATTCGCGGCCATAGCTTCCCCTTGTCCCGAACCGCCGAAGATTACACCTCTCAATTCGTTTGGATGTTTGGAGACTTCTCGCGCTACTGGGATGATGAAGTCTGGGTAATCGTCTTCTTCATTATATTCAGATGCACCTTTATCCTCCACTTCATACCCAAGTTCTTTTAAAAAAGGAATGAGTTTCTCTTTATGTCCAAATCCAGCATGATCAGAAGCAATAAGGATTTTCATATTACTTTATATGAGAAGCAAGTTTAATAACATGCTTAACTAATGTGTGGGCATATCCCATTTCATTGTCATACCAAGCAAGCACTTTTACTAAATTACCACCTACAACACGGGTGAAAGCTAGATCTGCAATAGAACCATAAGTGTTTCCGAGAATATCAGAAGAGACTAATTCTTCTTCTGTGGTTGTAAAGATTCCCTCCCACCTTTCATCTTTTGCTGCCTTTTTTAAGATTTCATTGACTTCTTCGGCACTTGTTTCTCTCTTCGCTATAAAAGTGACATCAACTATAGAACCTGCTGATACAGGAACACGCATAGATATTCCATCAAATAATTTATTGAGTTTAGTAAACGCTTTCGTTACAGCGATAGCAGCTCCTGTAGAAGATGGAACTATATTTTCTGCTGCTGCACGTCCCTCCCTAAATCCTTTTTTAGAAGGTCCATCTACTAATGATTGTGAAGCAGTATAACCGTGGGTAGTGTTTAAAAGAGCTTTCTCTATACCCAGATTCTCGTCCAATATAGCTATCAAAGGACTGGCCGCATTGGTAGTGCAAGAGGCATTTGAGGTGATTAAACACGTTGAAAGTTTGTTCTCATTAACACCCATAAGTATTGTTGCTCCTTCTATATCAGAAGCTGGTCCGTCTTTCATAGGAGCGGTGACTATTACTCGTTTTGCTCCGGCGTCTAGATGAGCTTTGGCGCTGGCATAGCTTGTAAAAAATCCTGTAGATTCAACGACTAAATCTACTTCCAGATCTTCCCACGGTAGTAAACCAGGATCTTTTTCAGATATAAATTTTATCTTGTGTTTACCATCAATGAGGTGTCCGTCTTGAACTTTGATATCAAATTCGCTTTTACCGTAAACTGTGTCAAATTTTAAAAGATAAGCAATATTATCTATGTCACCAAGGTCGTTTATAGCTACGATTTCGATCTCTGGTTGCTTACGTGCTAACTTATAGAATGCTCTGCCGATTCTTCCAGCTCCATTTATCGCTACGCGTGTTGTCATTTTATTATTTATGGTGAATATATTAAATCATTGTATCACAGCTACTCTACTCTCGTTTAAGTCTCAAAATACACGATTGTGCCTATGTCAACACCCAAAATATCAGAAAATCGTGCTGGAAGTTCTAATACATATTTCACGGCTTGTTTGGGATGAAAAGTTTGTGGAAAAGTGTCTGGAGAAACGCTTTTTTCTACCCCTACAACTCTTAAATCGCTATCAATCCAGACAATATCAATGGAGAAATTCATGTTTTTCATCCAGAACCCATAATCACCGCTTTCTTCAAATATGAAAAGCATACCTGTACCTTCCGGCAGACTTGTTCTGCCTGATAAACCGGTAGCGCGAGTCTCTGGGGTGTTTGCTATATCAACATCTATGCTAACGTTATTGATTTTCACCTTTTTTATATTACTCTCCTCTTTGACCGATTGTTTAGAGTACAAAAAAAATGAACCAAGTATTATTATTAATCCAAAAATCAATAAAAATATTTTTTTCATATAAGTAAGTATAACAAAAAATCCTGGCATGCCAGGATTTTTTGTTTTATCCGCTTTGGCGGATTTACATAGGTCTGCGATCGCGAGGAGCGCGAGGCTCTAGCGGACGAGCGACGTTAACGGTGAGTTTTCTTCCTTCGAAGTCCTGACCATTATACATTTCAATAGCTTTTTGAGCTTCGTCATCATTTGTCATCTCGACAAATCCGAAACCTTTGCTTCTGCCGGTCATACGATCAATAATAATTGATGTAGAACTAACAGCACCTGCCTTAGTGAAAAGTTCACCAAGACCGGCTTCTGTCGTAGAATAAGGAATTCCACCGACGTATAGCTTTGTTGTCATTTTCTTTGTGCCGACATTATATTAACCATGTAAGTGTCGGACCGATCTCATCTCGCGCTCTCTTTGCCTCCTCCCTCCTTCGCCAAGGCTTCGGCGGGTAAAACAAGTAACTTCTCAACGAGAACCTTACATAACTTAATTATAACCTATTGATGTAAAAAATGCAAGCTAGACTATGGCTTGGTGGATAACTCGCTGTGAAAAGGAATTTTTATTCCCTTTTTACGGCTTATTTTTGTTAATTTTATGTTTAAACCAATTTATCAAATTATTCCAGAATAAAATTCTGATTCCTAATATTTCTAAACCAAATACTAAAAGAAAACCCACTGGGGTAAATGGTGTAATGACAGAAAGTATGCCAACAATAACTAAAGTTACGCCAATAAATTTTCTAACTTTTTTGTTCTCTGTCCAGATTTTTTTAAAAAAATCTTTCATTTTCTGACTAGTAGAAGTGACAAATTTCTAATGTCCATTGCCACCACTCTCGGCATTGCCGTCAAATACTTCAGCATTCTTATCTCCAGATACTTCAAGTACTCCCCATGCACCGCGTTCTAATCTTGAAAGAGCATGGTCTACGAGGATATATTTTCCAGGTACTTCGAGTTTAAAATCAGTAATTGCTGCACCACCTGCTGGTACCAACGTTGTCTGGACATTCTTGAACAACGCGCCTCCGATAGAAGCCTCGGGGTATACAGTATCAAAAATTTCACCAATGACGTGAAATGAAGAAATGAAATTTACTCCACCGTTGCCAATGAAAATTCTTATAGATTCACCAACATTTGCTTTCATATTACCAACTAATCCTTCGGTCTTACCGTTGAAGACAATATACTTCGGATGTCCTTCGAGCATTTTCTGAGCATCATAAATCTGCAAGCCTTTTTTACCCAAACCTCCAGTGCTATAAAACTCTCCCTGCATGACATAAAATTCCCGATCAACTTTAGGTAAACCTTCTTTAGGTTCGACTAAAATCAAGCCGTACATGCCATGAGCGTCATGAGTAGCTACATTGGGATGAGCGCAGTGATAGACATAGAGACCCGGATTAAGAGCTTTGAATGTCATGGTTTTAGATTCTCCAGGAGCAATATTTGTGAGCACTGCCCCACCGCCTGGGCCGGTAACTGCATGAAGATCGATGTTGTGATGGTGAAGACTGGAGGGGTGATTTTTCAATGTCAACTCAACCGTGTCTCCCTCACGGATACGAATGAATGGCCCTGGCACTGTGCCGTTAAATGTCCAGTAGTTAAAAGAAATACCGGGAGCCATTTCGGCGATAACTTCTTTAGTCTCTAATTCAATTTTGATATGCTCGGAATTGCTCCGGTTGATTGGGGGTGGAATATCGTTAGGATCGCGAGTAATAGAAGCAACCCGTTCCATGTTTCTTGAATTTGTAAAAAATGTAACAACGTTTTTAAACGGAATACTGGGCCCATCGGAGGGTCCAAATGTTTTCAAAAAAAACGGATACTGTAATCGCTCCGGAAAGGCATACGGCATGAAAAGAAAAAAAGATATTCCAACGAGAATTGCTGAAAAAACGGCGGCAATCTTCCACGAATGAAATTTGCGGATAATCCAGAAAATAAAGAGTCCAGCGGCAATAAAAGAAATTATCAAACCAGAAATTTGAATGAGTACAAATTTAATAAGTGAAAGAATTTCCATTTACAATGCCATGATAGCAAAATTATTTAATTCTTTCAAATTGAGGAATTATTCAAGATCATCGACAAGGTGAGTATCAACGAAGATGATGTGAATACGAGGGAGTATGCGAAGTACGTACTGCGTGTAAGAAAATTACCCTATTGAAGGAAGGTGCAGTGAAGTAATGAACTATGGATATTGACCAATACCCCCATAGGGTATATACTTTCCCTATGAATCCATCCAAACAAAAACTTGTTCAACGATTAAAAATAATTGAGGGTCAGGTGCGAGGGCTACAAGATATGATCGATAAAGGTGCATACTGCATTGATGTAATTACACAAACGTCTGCTGTCAAGCAGGCTCTTTCGGGCATTGAAGATGTGATGATGGAAAATCACCTTAATACTTGTGCTGCAGATCAGATTAAAAAAGGCAATTCAAAGAAAGCTACCGAGGAAATACTCAAAGTGTATCGTCTTAAGCGTAAATAAAATATGAATACACTAAAAACCTACAAAGTAAAAGGAATGCATTGTGCCTCCTGTTCGTCAGTCATCGAGAAAACTTTTAAGAAAGTTGAGGGAGTGCAGTCTGCGGAAGTTAACTATGGTACAGAAAAAGCTAAGGTTTCCTTCGACCCGTCCAAGACAAATCCTCATGACCTATCCAAGCACATCGAGCCGCTTGGCTATTCACTGGAGGTTCCTTCCAGTGCCGAGGAAATGGGAATGTCTGAGAGTGAGCATGCGGCACATCTGGGACTTAATCAGTCAAAAAAAGAAAAGCTTGCCGAGGTTGCGGATATGCGGACAAAAGTGTTTTCAGCCATCCCTCTTGCGATTTTTGCCGCCTTTGTCATGGGCTGGGATATTCTTGCTCAATACGGCGTCGTATCAGAAATGGGTTATGTGGTAAAAGAGTTTTTTCATCATCTCCTGCCTCTGATGGCGACCTACACGCTCTTTGTAGTCGGAAAGCCCTACCTTCTCGGTTTTTATAGATTTCTCCGATACGGCAAGGCAAACATGGATACCCTGATCGGTATCGGAACTGTTGCCGCCTTTTTATACAGCTTTGTAGTTACGGCCTTCGAGGAAACGCTCAGACCTTTTATAAATGTCGATTATCAATACTACGATGTGACGATCGTTGTTATCACCTTTATTGCGCTCGGTAAATATTTGGAAGCTCGTTCAAAAATAAAGACGGGCGATGCCATAGAAAAACTTCTTAATTTGCAGGCCAAGACGGCACTCGTTATCCGTGACGGTAAAGAAATAGAAATATCGGTAAATGACGTAAAGCACGGCGATCTGATCATCGTAAAGCCGGGAGCAAAGATTCCCGTGGACGGTGTGATAACCGATGGCAGTTCTTTTGTGGATGAATCTATGGTCACCGGAGAGCCAATGCCGGCACAGAAAAAGATCGGAGACAGTGTTGTATCCGGAACTATCAATACCAGTGGTTCGTTTACATTCAAAGCAACAAAAGTTGGATCAGAAACACTGCTCGCCCAGATCATAAAAATGGTTGAGGACGCACAAGGAAGCAAGGCTCCGATACAGGCACTGGCAGACAAAATTTCATCGGTCTTTGTACCGATTGTTCTGGTGATTGCCTTCCTTGCGCTCGGTGCGTGGCTCATTATCGGATCGCAATATTTAGGCTTCTCCCAAGCTCTGTCATTCGGTCTAGTTTCCTTTGTTGGAATTCTCGTTATTGCATGTCCTTGTGCCCTCGGTCTTGCCACACCGACGGCGATTATCGTCGGCGTTGGTAAAGGGGCAAAAGAAGGTATTCTTATCAAAGATGCCGCTACTCTTGAAAAACTACATAAGGTAAATACGGTTGTGGTTGATAAAACAGGTACATTAACCCGTGGCAAGCCAACGCTCGTCGATATTCAAAATCTTTCAAATCAAAAAGACGATGAACTCGTATCGATTCTGGCGTCGCTTGAAAAGAAATCAGAACATCCAATTGCTCATGCGATCGTGAGCTACGCCAAAGAAAAGAATCTAACTATTTCTGAGATTTCAAACTTTGAAGGAATACAAGGTAAAGGACTTAAAGGAATGGTCAAAGGCACAGAATATTTTGTTGGTAACGCAAAGCTGGTAAGTGATCTTAAAATTCCTTTCGATACCGCAAAACTTAATGAGTTTACATCCCAAGGTAAGACGCCAGTCATTCTCGCTACCAAAGAAAAGGTTCTCGGTTTTGTCATGGTGGCTGATGAGATAAAGACTGAGTCAGTTGAAGCAGTAAAGAATCTCCACACTCTTGGAATCAAAGTGGTTATGCTTACTGGTGATGATGAAAAGGCCGCTAAGTATATAGGATCGCTTGTGGGCATCGATGATGTTGTCGCTCATGTGTTACCACAGGATAAACTTGAAAAGATAAAAGAGCTTCAGTCGCAGGGCCGGGTGGTTGCAATGGCCGGCGATGGTGTCAATGATGCACCCGCACTCGCTCAAGCAGATGTTGGCATTGCCATGGGGACCGGAACGGATGTAGCAATCGAGTCGGCCGGAATCACACTTCTTGGAGGAGATATTTCAAAGCTTGTTAAAGCAATCAAGCTCTCAAAAATCACCATGCGAGGAATTAAACAGAATTTGTTCTGGGCGTTTATTTATAACATTGTTGGCATACCGCTTGCGGCTGGTGCTTTGTATCCGGTGTTCGGTTGGCTCTTGAATCCCGTCTTTGCTGGCTTTGCAATGGCGATGTCCAGTGTGTCTGTTGTGTCGAACTCATTACGAATAAAAAGTAAGAAATTATAAATATGAAAACATATACATTCCACGTTTCAGGTACCCACTGTGCATCATGTAAAATCTTGATTGAAGATACTCTGAACGAACAGGGCTTTGTACGGAATACCCGAGTCAATCTCAAAAGAGAAACTGTTGAAATTGAAACCGATAGTGATCAAAGCTCCGAAGAATTAGCACAGACACTTACAGATAAAATAAAACCGAATGGCTATGCACTGTCAGTAGAAAAATCCATCAAAGAAAAACAGAGTAATGATGTCATTTGGAAAGCTATACCGATCGGACTTGCGTTCCTTATCCTATTCTTTCTGTTGCAAAAATCAGGAATTCTAAATCTTGGTATTGGCGGCCAAACAACTCCCACAACAAGTTTTATCGTAGGTCTACTTGCTTCAGTATCAAGCTGTTTGGCGATAGTAGGAGGGCTTGTGCTTTCTTTATCGGCAAAAGTATCTCAAGACAATGTAAGCGATACAAAAACTTTCCTGCTTTTCCACGTAGGAAGGCTGGTTAGTTTTGCAGTATTAGGCGGAGTTCTCGGAGCAGTCGGCAGTGCTATCGGTATCAATTTTACTTTTACGGTAATTCTGGGGATTCTGGCTTCTACTGTAATGTTGTTGCTTGGTTTAAATTTGGTTGGAGTGTTTGCAAAAAATAAAGTTGCGTTACCTTCAGGAATCTTTAATTTCTTCAGAAAAATAGAGCACAAGACTCTCACGCCGCTTATCATCGGTTTCGCTACGTTTTTCTTGCCGTGCGGATTCACACAGTCAATGCAGGTTTCCGCGCTAGGAAGCGGATCATTTATGTCCGGACTTCTTATCATGCTCGCATTTGCTCTCGGAACACTGCCGATGCTCGTACTCCTTTCGTTCGGGTCGGCATCGTTTGCACACGGAAAACACGCTCCACTATTTTTCAAATCATCAGGAGTGGTTGTAATTGGTCTTGGGTTGTTTGCACTTTTCGCTGGGCTTGCCGGGCTCGGAATTATTAATCCGCTATTTAATATATAATAATTACATTATGAATCCCGTTAGAAACAGCAGAATACCTGTTTCATGGTATAAATTAACTATCAAAAATTATTTATGAAAATTTCTAACGGGATGAATAAGACTATCTCTATAATCATCACTCTCGCTCTTATCATCGGTATTGGCGTTGTTTTTCTTGGCGGATCAAAAAACAATACCGACTCGACATCAAATCAGTCAGAGCAAAATGTTCAAATTAAAGACGGAATTCAGTATGTCACGATTGACGCTAAAGCTGGGTATTTACCTAGAGATTCTACGGCAAAAGCAGGAATCCCGACGAAATTAGTCGTCAAAACTAATGGTACATATGATTGCTCGGCATCATTGGTAATCCGATCAATTGGTTATCAAAAAATATTGGCTCAAACAGGAGAAGAGATTATTGATATTGGTACACCAACAGCGGGGCAACCACTACAAGGAGTATGCGGAATGGGAATGTATAACTTCTTGATAAAGTTTAGTTAAACAAAAAAGAACGACTCCAATCGTTCTTTTTTGTTTCAACTGTAGGTATCTAGGTCGCACCACTTTCATAGGACAGTGGGTCTTCGCAAATCTACTGGTGGACTGTGTCACGCCGTAGGTCCGCTTCGGCGGACCGAAGGCGGAGGGTGAGAGATTCGAACTCTCGGTGGGTTTCCCCACGCCACGTTTCCAACGTGGTGCACTAGACCACTATGCGAACCCTCCTTACGAACAAGAATAATACACTAACCTTTGCTTTTATAGTATCAATATGGTTTATTTATACAGGAACCAAACAGGATCATGGGGATCTTGGAGAGGAGAATGTATGGAACCAGATACGCAAGTGTTGGGGAAAAGAAAGTGGTCACTCCCGTTCGATCCGATGACAGGCAGTCTTGCCGAGGTCAGACGGTTGCATGTGGATGTGACCAGTTCTTGCCCGAGAGTTGGAAAGGGTGGAGAAGTTTTCCTCTCTTTCGTGAATCTGACACTCGGAGAGGCCGTGGTGATCGACGTTTTCCACGGAGAAATTCCAGCCAGCCCGCGGGCCACTTTTTTCATCAGTGCGCTCGACGATATGGGCATGTCGCCACTTGATCCACTCACAAGGGTAGCTACGGAGCTCGGCGTTCCAACATGGGTTCTGATCTCTCTCATCAAGACTCACAAGCCTGTCTGAACAGCGGGTGATAAAGAAATTCAAGGCCCAGTCGCAATTATCCGCGACTGGGCCTTCACATTTTTCTCTTCTTTTATTTTACTCTCTTTATTTTCTCATCACTTATTATTTTACCATCATCAAGCTGTATGATACGTTCGGCAAGTCGACTATACATTTCTTCGTGCGTTACCATAATTATAGTTTGACCTTGTTCATGCACCTCTTTGAATAACTGCATAATAGTACGAGATGATTCATTATCAAGATTTGCTGTAGGCTCATCAGCAAAAAGGACTTTAGGTTTATGAGCGAGAGCTCTAGCTATAGAAGTTCTTTGTTGTTCTCCACCAGAAAGTTGGCTCGGGAGACCGCTTATCCTGTGACCAAGTCCAACACGTTCTAGAGAAAGTTTGGCTTCTGCATAAGCTTCCTTCTTGTATTTACCCTGCATCATGAGGGGTACAGCTACATTCTCTAAGGCTGTAAGGTCTGGAAGAAGCGCATAATCTTGAAATACATAACCAAGTTCATTAAGACGTAATTTAGTTTTCTCGTCCGCAGTCATATTGTGAGTGTCGCGACCGAAGAGAAATATTTCTCCTGAAGTCGCATCGTCTAGAAGTGACATTTGATACATTAGAGTTGATTTACCAGCGCCAGAACGACCCATGATGGATATCCACTCACCTTCTCTAGCGATAAAATCTATATTTTTTAACACGTGAGTTTCTTTGTTTCCATCTTTGAAACTTTTTACCAAATTTTTTACTTCTATAAGATTTGTAGTCATAGAGTTAATTTCTTCCTAAAATAGAATCTAGAGTGTTTTTTCTAACGATCATCCTAGCGGGGATATATCCAGCGATGACGGTTGTGAATATTAAAATAAGTATTTTGATAACAGTACCAGATACTGGTGCTACTAAAATACCGTCAGAGAATGGAAAGTTTATCGGATGCGCTGATATAAAAGGTTCGAGGAAACCGTAAAGTATAAGTAACCCAATAGATGAGCCGCTTAATGCATAAAAGAAAGACTGGAATACATAAGAGACTTCAATAGTTCTACCACTTATACCTACTCCCTTTAGGATGCCGATAAATTTACGCCTAGTGATAGCATTAATAAAGATAACGATAAAAATAGTAATGGATGCTACAACGAGTCCTATAGAACTTATCATGTTACCAAGAAGAGCAAATGTGTCTTTAATATCTTGAAGGAATTTTGGTTGAGCATCTTCAAAGGTCTGGACTCTTGCATGTTCACCAACTCCGGCTCGTAGAAGAGCTTCTTTAATTATATTGGGGTTAGCTCCGTTCTTAAGGCGAATAGATATCTCACCGACATTGTAGTCGTTTCTTCCTATAAGGTCTCTAAATTGGCTATCCACAAAATAAATACGATAAGAAATTTCATCTACTTTGGATTTTACTATTCCTTTTACAGTCATTTCTCTTTTTACATCTCCGATAGTGATACGCACTTTTTCTCCCACCGAGACATTGTCCAGTGTCGGGAAGCTTGCCGATTCTACTGGAAAGTATTCGGTTAATAAATATGCCCCGATAAGAATTTGATCATAATCATTTGGTGAGAGATATTCTCCATCTATTACAAAACGCGATACCCCAGTCAGATTATCTTCAGCGATAGGATCTATACCGACTAAAGATGCTCCAGCTGAGTCTATATCTTCTTCTTTGGCTGCTGTTTTATAACTGGCTTCTATTTGACCTGAACCAAGATAACGAGCTGATACTGCCGCCACTTCAGGCATAGAGCGAATAATATTTAATATTGACGGACTTTGCTCTATATAATTTTTCTTTTCAAGTGTGGAAATAATGATATCTGACGTGTAAAATTCTTTATTAGCCTCTACCGCTCCTTCTATCAGACCGACTAAGATACCAGAGACTACTACAAGATTAAGAAAAGTGAGAGTCATCACGAAAATAATTAAACTCGTAGTCCACGGACTTGCCCGACGCACTTGACGTAAAGCAAGAAAGAATCCTAAACGAATAAATTGCGGCATTTTCTAATTGTTTCCTATAGGATTAAGAACAACTTTATCTTCTAAAGAAAGTCCGGAGAGTATCTCCACATTACCCCGTGAATCCTTTTCTCCAAGTTTTACTATTTTTTTATTCATATTCTTTTTTTCATCTATGACATAGACAAATGATTCTTCTTTTTCTATCACAATAGCTCTTTCTGGAATTAAAGACGCAGAAACTTTTCTAAAAATTTCTATCTCGATGTTAGCTGTCATTCCCGAGCGCACAAGGTCTCTAGTATCTATAAATACCAGCTTAACTTTATAAGTAGAAACTCCGTCACGAATAGTTTCTGCCGGATCAATGTGACTTACTCGAGCTTCAAAGTTTTCTCTATTGCTATAAGCATCTAGAGTGATTTTGGCACTATCTCCTATCTTAACGCCACCTATCAAAACTTCTGGAATAAATGTCTCTAATATATAATCTTTACTTATAACTGAAACTACATTTGTTCCGGGAGAGGTTACCTGACCAATTTTAGCAGTTTGTTTAGAAACTATTCCATTTATAGGAGAGAGTAATTGACTTCTGGATAGTTGAGAACGATAAGAAAGTACAGTGGCTTTAGCCGCCTCTACCTTAGCTACTTGAATCGGTGTATCAGAAATTGCGTCTCTTAATTTATTTTCTTCAGTTGTGATGTTTTGAGAAACTGTGCTTACATTATCTTGTGCCATAATAGTATCGTTCCTATATTTATCTATAGTGGTTTGGGTCGTCACATTGTCTTCTTCAAAAGCGTTTACTGCTTTGGAAATATCAGAGAGGAAAGAAGAAATTTCAGATATGTATTCTCTGGAAAGCGTTATATCTTTTTCTGTATAAGAAACAGTACTAAGACTTGTTACTAAAGTTCTCCATTTTTCGAGAAGTATTCCTATAGTCACTCTGTTGCGATTGATAGAGTCTCGCAAATCAATAAAAGTATTGAAGGCATAATCAATTTCTGGTCTGTTGCTACGTGGATTAAGGAAGATTTGATCGGTTTTATTATAAATAGCATCTTCAGCTGTAATATAAGCATCTACTAAAGATTGTATTAGAGATCGTTTAGAGTTCTCTATCTTTGTTTCATATACTCCCGAGCCTTCAAGTTTTGAGAGTTCGACTTGAGCTGAAGTTAGTTCAGCTTCGGCTCGTATCAATTCGGCTCTAGTTATTTCTGAATTCAATCTCACCAATGATTCACCCCAAGATACCGTAGCGCCAACATCTTTGTCGACGTTTGATATAGTTCCCGATATCTCGAATCCAAGATCGACACTTTGTTTAGGAATTACTTTACCAGCTACTTTAACTGTTCTTACCAGATCCTCTGTAGATATGGAAATTGTTTCTATCAATCCATTGGCTCTAGTACCAATAATTATGCCTGTTGCTATGAGAGCAACAAGTATGGTTAAGAAGATGTACTTCTTATTTTTTATCAGTTGAATCATTTTTTAATTCTAGACCAGTTTATAATTTTATTCCGTCCGGACGATTTTGCTTCATAAAGTGCTTGATCAGCACGTTTAACTATTTCTGTTACGTTCATATTTTTTTCTGAAGAAGTCACTCCGGCACTTATGGTTACACGAAGATTAGGAGCTTCAGGGAAAATGAGATCTTCAATCTTTTTTCTTATCTCTTCAGCTTTCATCATAGCATCAGTCTCATTTGCGCCAAGAAGACTTACGATTATCTCTTCTCCGCCCCAACGTGCTGGTGTATCACCTGTGCGCAAGTTAGACTGGATCGTCTTGGCCACTTTCTTCAATATTACATCACCGACATCATGTCCGTATGTGTCATTGATCTTTTTAAAATGATCGATATCAAAAAATACAATACTAATATTTTTAAAACCAAACCACTCTTTACGTTTCCCATGTTCATTATGGGTAATAGCTGTAAGGTAGATATCTAGTTCTTCTTCGAAGAATGCGCGAGTTTTAAGTTCAGTAAGAGAATCATGGATAATATCTCTCTCAAGTTCATGTATTTGTGTCTCAAGTTCTATTACACGATTCTCAAGTTGTTTTATATTATCTTTTTTATCCATGATGTATGGTCATACCTGTTAAAGCCTCTATTCTTTCTTCGACTGGCGGATGGGTCATAAAGAGTCTATGCAGTCTAGAAGTTTTCTCAGAACCAAATGGATTAGAGATAAAGAGATGCGCCGTAGCGTTATTTGCTCGGCTCATGGGTATAGAAACAGAATTAATTTTCGCAAGAGCCTTTGCCAATCCTTCAGGATATCTGGTCAGAAGTGCTCCTGAAGCATCAGCTAAAAATTCTCTCTTACGCGATATGGCCAATCTTATAAGAGTCGCGGCAACAGGGGTTAATATAGCCATAATGATACCGAGAAATAACAGTACGGCTCCCCCTTTACTGCTATTTCTATTACGTGTATTACCCCACATCTGTGAACGGAGAAAAAAATCTGAAAGTAACGCGATAAAGCCGACCATGACCACAACTATAGTTGAAAGCAACATATCTTTGTTACCGATATGAGAGAGTTCGTGGGCTATAACACCCTCAAGTTCACTTTTATCAAGTATTTCAAGAAGTCCAGTTGTCACACATACCACGGCATGTTTCTTGTCTCGTCCAGTAGCAAAAGCATTAGGAGCTCGATCTTCTACTATATAAAGTTTAGGTATCGGTAGTCCGGCAGTGATAGATAAATTTTCTGTGACATTCCAAAGATCAAAATATTCTTGTCTGGTAACAGCTCTGGCTTTGTGGAGTTTTAATACTATTTTATCAGAAAACCAGTATGAAAATATATTCATAAATACAGCAAAAAACACAGCAAAATAGAGAATGTCGGAATTTCCGTAATAGTAGGAAAAAGACCAACCTATAGCGATAATCAGGGCGAAGAAAAATATCATCAGTATCCAAGTTTTCCAGATATTAGCATCTTGATGAGTATAGATATTGCTCATAAGCTTCTAGCTTACAGTTTTTAGCTTAAAAACTGACGGAAACGGGGTTTTTAATATTCTCTTCTTCAAGTTCAAAAAATTCCATTTTAGAGAAATTAAAAGCCTCAGCTATCATATTAGTCGGAAAAGACTCTATCTTAGTATTAAGGTCACGCACCATTGTGTTATAAAAACGTCTAGATGCCTGAATCTTATTTTCAGTATCTGAAAGTTCTTTCTGTAATTCTAAGAAATTTTGATTGGCCTTTAATTCTGGATAAGCTTCAGCTATAGCAAAAATAGACTTGAGAGCACCTGTAAGCATATTTTCTGCCTTACCTTTCTCTACCAAAGTACCGGCGCCCATAGCCATTGAGCGAGCTTTCGTTACATTTTCAAAAACATTTGCCTCGTGAGTAGTGTAGCCCTTTACAGTATTTACAAGATTTGGTATGAGATCGTAACGTCGTTTGAGTTGTACATTGATATCCGCCCAAGCCTCTTTAGCTCTATTAATAAGGCGGATAAAACTGTTGTACGCAATTATAACTAAGAAAAGTAACGCAACTAAAACAACGACAAGAATTAAAGTAATGGACATAATTAAATTGTATCACAAACCTAGTACTCCATACCACCGCCGTACTCGCGACCTCTCTCCTGTTTTGGTTCTGGTTCATCGGCGATAGCAACTTCTGTGGTAAGAAGAATAGCTACAGCAGATGTGGCATTTTCTAAAGCGCATCTAGTTACTTTTACGGGGTCGATAATCCCAGCCTCAAACATGTTCTCAACAAAATTGTCTGACAATGCGTCATAACCGGAATCAGTCTGACCTTTTAAAACTTCTGCGACGACAACTCCGTCTTCTTTACCGGCATTTCTGGCTATCTGTCGCAGAGGTTCTTTAAGAGCTTCTACAACTGCCATATATCCAGCAGCAAATTCAGCAGCTTCAGCATTTTCATGCGCCACTTTAACTTCTTTAGATTCTTTGTATTTTATTTCAATTTTTTTTGAAACTTTTGCCAAAGCGCTTCCTCCGCCAGCCACCACACCTTCGGCAATAGCCGCTTTTGTAGCATTTACAGCATCTTCAATCTTCAATTTGAGATACTTCATTTCTGTTTCTGTAGCGGCACCTACACGTATAATAGCCACTCCGCCAGAAAGTTTACCGATGCGTTCATCAAGTTTTTCCTTATCAAACTTCGAAGTAGTATTTTTTCTCTGTGTTCTTAGACTCTCTATTCTTTCTTCTATGTCTGATTTCTTACCCTTACCACCAACAATAATAGTATTATCTTTAGTTGATACAACTCGTGAGGCTCGCCCAAGCATTGCTAGTTCAGTATTTTCAAATTTAATACCTAGATCTTCTGAAACTACTTTAGCGCCAACCATAACTGCAATATCTCCAAGCATATCCTTTTTATTATCTCCATAACCGGGTGCTTTTATAGCTAAGATATTAAAAGAACCTCGCAGTTTGTTTACCACAAAAGTAGTTAAGGCTTCCCCATCTACATCTTCCGCAATAATTACCAAGTCCTTCTTGCCACTAGCAGCTAGTTTTTCCAAAAGAGGCAGAATCTCTTTGATAATTGAGATTTTCTTATCTGTAACCAAAATTACTGGATCGCGATATTCTGCTTCCATACGTTCAGTATTAGTAATCATGTACGGAGAAAGATAACCTTTATCAAATTCCAATCCCTCAACAATCTCTGAATCTACACCAAATGATTGTGACTCTTCTACAGTAACTACTCCGTCTTTACCAATCTTCTTAATAGTTTCGGCAATGATAGCTCCAATTTCTTTTGATTCAGCAGAAATAGTAGCCACTTGCTCTACTTCATTATCTGTCTTTATGGGCTTACTCATTTTTTGTAATGCTTCTATAGCATCTCGAGTGGCTTCTTCTATACCTCGACGGATACCCATTGAATTTGAACCTGCTAAAGACTTCTTAAAACCTATTTCAACAAGTGCTTTAGTAATGATGACTGATGTCGTGGTGCCGTCACCTGCTGTATCATTAGTCTTTGAGGCTACTTCCTTCACAATCTCTGCCCCCATATTCTCAAACTTGTTCTTGAGTGAAATATCTTTAGCAATAGTGACTCCGTCATTAGTGATAGTAGGAGCCCCATATCCCTTATCCAGTACTACATTTCTGCCACGAGGTCCGATAGTAATCTTGACTGCATCTGCAACCTTATCTATACCGCGTTTAAGTGCCTCACGAGCTTCTTGATTAAATAAAATTTCTTTTGCCATATTTTTTCCTTAATTATTTCTAATTTCTATTTTATTACCGCTAAAATACTTTCTTCTTTCAAAAGATAAAGTTCTTCACCTTTGTACTCCACTTCGTCATAACCATATTTTGAAAATACGACCATATCTCCAACTTTTACCCTGATCGGCACTAGCTTACCGTCAATCAACTTACCTTCTCCAACCGCCAAAACCTTACCTTGAGCAGATTTCTCTTTTGAAACAGTGTCGGGAATGATGATGCCATAATGATTTCTCTTTTCACCACTAACCTCATCTTCAGAAAACGGGCGGATTAAAATCCTATCTCCAAATGGTTTGATCCCATCATTATCTTTATTACCACTGCTAGATTTCTTGGCTTTTTTATTTTTATTTTTCTTCATATCTTGTATAAAATTGGTTAATCGCAAGCCTATTCGTAATACTTCACAAAGCGAGGCAAGCGGGCACATTATATTCAAAAAACTTCCAAAGTCAAATCTGCTAAATTGCACACTTAGTATAAATCATGCTAATATGGTGCGGTAAAGGCAATGGCTCAGATTCTCCCCTATATACAAATAATCCTTAGCCTTCTTCTAATAGTGGGAGTACTTCTCCAACGTTCAGAAGCAAGTCTTAGTTCTGCTTTTGGAGGTGATGGTGCTGCGGGTGGACGCTTCACACGTCGCGGACTTGAAAAAACCATTTTCAACGCTACTTTAGTGATAGCCACTCTTTTTGCCCTTTCTGCTTTTGCTGGTCTTCTTATCGGTCGATAGAAACTAAATGAATTACAAAGAATTGCGAGTGCTTTTATTGAAGCGCTTCAGTATTCCAAAAGAACAAACAGTAAAGAAAACTTTACGTTCTCTTACCATAGCGGAGAAAGCTGTTTTTTTCTTTTTTGCATCTGTTTTTATAATATCCGGTATTATTCTTCTGTGGCAGGTCAACAATGCCTTCTTAGTAGAAGTGCCTACTAATGGAGGTACACTCACAGAAGGAGTGGTTGGTAACCCTCGTTTTATAAATCCAGTTTTAGCTATATCAGAAGCAGATAAAAATCTTACCGCTCTTATTTATTCAGGTTTGGTCTACATTACACCAAACAATAAGATTGAAAATGATCTAATAGATAAATTAACTATTTCAGATGACAGATTGATTTATACCGCTCATATTCATGAAAACGCCCGTTTCCATGACGGTACACCGGTAACAGCAGATGATGTAATCTTCACTATCCAGAAGATTACTAACCCCATTATAAAAAGTCCTAAGAGAGGTAATTGGGATGGCGTAACTGTAGAGAAAATAGATGAAAACACCGTCTCTTTCACCTTAAAACAAGCTTACACGCCTTTTATCTACAATTTAGCCACAGGAATTTTACCTAAACATATTTGGAAAAACGTCTCTGATGATGAATTTTCTTTCAGCCAATTCAATACTCTACCTATAGGTTCAGGACTCTACAAAGTAGAAAGGGTAGAGAGAAATTCCGGAGGTATACCTAATTTTTATAGATTGACTCCTTTTGCCAACGCTTCTCACAGAGCGCCTTTTATAAACAGTCTTGTTTTCAAGTTTTATCCAAGTGAAGACTTGCTTATAGAAGCTTATGTTAAACATGAAATAGAAAGCTTGAGTGGAATATCGTCAGAAAAGATATTGGAAATTAAATCCAATAATTCAACCATTTTATCTTCTCCTCTACCTCGTGTTTTCGCTGTATTTTTCAATCAGAACAAATCAGAAGTGCTTCTAAACAAGGAGGTACGTAAGGCGCTTGATCTGGCAAGTCCTAAAGAAGAAATAGTTGAAAATATTTTAGGAGGATTCGGTGTTGCTATAGACAATCCATTACCAGCAGGCATCTACGATTGGGCAGATAGGAAAGTTAGCACATCTTCTCAAGAAAGACTGGAACTTGCAAAAGAATTATTAGCAAAAGCAGGTTGGAAAGCCAATGAGGAAACAGGAATACTTGAAAAAAAATCCGGCAAAGGTACAATAACTATGTCGTTCTCTATCTCTACTGGTGATGCCCCCGAACTTCAAGTAGTAGCCGGTGAACTTGCAAGTGCTTGGAGCAAACTTGGAGCAAAAGTTGATATATTAGTTTTTGAAACTGGTGATCTCAACCAAAACATCATCCGACCGAGAAACTTCGACGCACTTCTTTTTGGTGAAGTAATTGGTAGAAATGCGGATCTTTACCCATTTTGGCATTCTTCGCAAAGGACTGATCCCGGACTCAACATTGCTCTCTATGCTAACAGTCGTGCTGATACATTTCTGAATAATGCCAGAAGTGCTAAGGACTTTGAAGTAATAGAGGAAAATTATAAAGATTTTGTGGAAGAATTACAGACCGATATACCAGCAGTCTTTCTTTACACACCAAATTTCCTTTATGTTGTTCCGAAAAAAGTGGAGGCGATAAATTTGGATTCACTTACCATCAGTCAAGACAGATTTCTCGGTATAAGAGACTGGTATATAGAAACAGATAAAATTTGGAAAATATTTATTAATTAATTTTTATTAAATGAATAATACATTCGCAAGTGGTATGCGCCACAAGAATATCCACAGAAAATCTCACGCCCCTATCCCCACTAAAAAACCTTACGATATAGTACCGCCTCTTGAAGACAGTATTAGAATTGTTCCTTTAGGAGGTGTGGAGGAAATAGGACGCAATATGACCGTCATAGAATACGGCGATGATATTATCGTCATTGATGCTGGTATCCAATTTACTGATGCTGAATCTCCCGGTATTGACTACATCTTGGCAAATACCAAATATCTAGAAGAAAGAAAATCAAAAATACGCGGTCTTATTATTACACACGGTCACTTAGACCATATTGGAGGCATACCTTATATTATTGGACGTATCGGCAATCCACCTATCTACACCAGAGAATTTGGCGCACTTCTTATAAAGAAACGTCAAGAAGAGTTTCCTCATCTTCCTCCTCTTGATATAAGAATAGTGGATAAAGATGATAAATCGGCCTTACCTATCACTCCGCATCTAAAACTGCGCTTCTTTGGACTTACTCATTCTATTCCGGATTCAACCGGCATTATTATCGAGACCCCTTTCGGAGATATTGTAAATACTGGAGATGTACGTGTAGAAAACGAAAATGGCATACCAGCAGAGAAAGAAGTGGAACAATATAAAATGTTTAAAGATAGAAAGGTTCTCCTTCTTACTATGGATTCGACTGGTATAGATAAACCGGGATTCTCTCCTTCAGAAAAACACATTTTGAAGACTATAGACGGTATTGTGGCTCAAGCTCCAGGTAGAGTCATTATCGCTACCTTTGCTTCACAGGTAGAGAGAGTTATTGAATTTTTTCTGATTGCCAAACGTTATGGCCGTAAAGTTGTTATAGAAGGTAGAAGTATGAGGAACAACGTCGAAATTATAAAACATCTTGGTCTTGTAGAAGTGGATCACGTTATCAATGTGGAAGAGATAGAAAAATATCCGCCGAATAAAGTCATGATGATCGCCACAGGCGGACAAGGAGAGGAGTTCTCTGCTCTTATGAGAATGTCAAATAAGACTCATAAATATGTGCGCTTAGTAGCATCTGATACAGTTATTCTTTCTTCATCCATCATACCCGGTAACGAAAGAGCCATCTCTAAATTGAAAGACAATCTTTTCCGTCATGACTCTAAAATAATTACCTATTTAGATACAGACGTGCATACATCAGGACATGGCAAACGTGGAGAGCTCGAGTGGATACACAGACAAATTCCTTACAAGTTTTTCATGCCTGTCCATGGACATCACTATATGCTCAAGATGCACGCTGAATTAGCTGCCACTATCATCGGTACTCCTCGTGAAAATATAATTGTGCCAGATAATGGTTCTATTATTGAAATTCAAGATAAGGGTACTAAACTAGTGAAGCTTAAAGAAAAAGTGCCTTCAGAAGATATGGTGGTAGAAGGTTTAAGTGTGGGAGATGTGTCGGATGTTGTTCTTCGTGATAGGAAAATGCTTGCGGAAGATGGTATTTTCGTGGTTATCGCTCTGATTAACACTAGAACTGGCCATCTGAAGAAATCTCCGGATATTATCGCTAGAGGTTTTGTCTATCTTCGTGAATCGCAAGAACTTCTCTCTGAAGCGCGTAATGTCATTAAACGCTCAATTGAATCCACAACAGTAGGCACAAATCCAATTAACTTTGATTATGCCAAAAATGCAGTAACTGAAGATGTCTCCCGTTTTCTCTTCCAGCGTACTGCTAAGAAACCTATAGTTATACCTGTGATTCTTGGAGTTTAATAAGTTATACTAAAGATAATTATGAAATTCGTGTCTGTTTTTATTGCGAGTATTTTTCTGTCATTACACTTAGGCGCCGTTTTCTATGTCAATTCTTCTCTTTTAAGTAATTTCTTTACACCAGACATTGTAAGCCTTTTGTTTTTTATAGGAGCAGTTGGTAATACCATACTTTTCCTCTTTGCTCCGAAGTTGATAGAATTAGTAGGAAAACGTTATCTTCTTTTCCTTTTTTTAATACTTACAGCAATAAGCACATTTGGTCTTGCAGTGACTAATACATGGCCTCTAATAGCTCTATCATTCATCATCCATTCCAGTCTTCTTTTTATGATCTTTTATTGTTTAGATATATTTCTTGAAGAGATTTCTATAGATACTAGAACTGGTGAAATTCGTGGTGCTTATCTTACTTTTGTCCATCTAGGGATAATACTAGGACTTCTGATATTAACTTTATTTTCGCAAGGTGATGTGCTTAAACCTGTGTATTTATTAGCCACCTTCCTATTTATTCCTCCAATTATACTTGTAATATTCTTTTTTAAATCAGAATTTCCCAAGAAACATGGACTTCATCATCGTGCACTTTTACCATATAAAGAATGGTGGAGAAGTAAGAGCGTGCGGCGTGTTACTCTTGCTAGATTTGTACTCGAATTCTTTTATGCTTTCATGACTATTTATACACCAATCTATTTACATGGAATTTTAGGATTTAACTGGAGTATAATCGGTGTAATATTTATCATAATGCTCTTACCGTTTATCTTACTTCAGTGGCCTGTTGGAAAATTAGCAGACCATTTTATCGGAGAGAAAGAAATGATGATTATCGGATTTCTTATTATGGGTATTTCGCTACTTTTTATGTCTTACCTAGAGGCAAGTATATCTATATGGATAGTGGCTTTATTATGTTCAAGAGTAGGCGCAAGTCTTGTGGAAACAACTACCGATAGTTTTTTCTTTAAACATGTAAATCACCAAGATACAGGAATTCTAAGTATTTTTAGATTAACTCGCCCAATCAGTGTTGTCTTTGGTTCTGGAGTTGGTGCTATAGCTTTAAACTTGTTTTCTTTTGAAAAAATCTTTTTTGTCTTAGCAATTGTAGTATTTTTTGGCCTTAAAGAAAGTTTACTTATTAAAGATACCTCGCCTTCTATATCAAAGATGTCTCTTGAGTGAGCAACTCAATTAGTAGTCTAGATTACCATTCGGTTATATCTCCGGCTTTCATCTCAATTTTATCGACCTTTCGTAAATTTTTCTCCTGTTTGAAAGAGAGAATGCGCTTATGAGGTGAATGATCGAGTCTATGCGCTAAACCAGCCAAATTTTCTTCGGTAGTAATCCACTTAGTACCCAGTTTAGAAAGATCAAATGGTTCAGAGAAACTTCTTAAAGTTTTTAAACCATTAGAAAGATAATATTCGTGAAAATAAGACATGACTAATTCTCGTATATTTTTATACACCGGTTCTCTGTAACGTAAGACAATATGATTCGTCTTAGATATAGCCCCCCAACAATTATCATATTTGAAGAGAGTTACGACGTGATCAAGGTCGGAATTAACGGTCACAAGATCAAGAAGTAGCGGACGATGCCCTCTGATCCATAAAGCAGTTGCCGCAATAAGTGCTCCCTCGAAACAATGAGCCTTGCCCTTTTTAAGGGTTTTTCTTACAGAATCATGTGTCTCTCCCCTATCTTCAAAATTAAATAATAAAGAGTTTAAGAAATCTTGGACTTTCTTCGGATTTGAAAGTTTCTTTAATACATTCCACTCTTTCTTATCTAAACCGGAATCTTTAAACGATAAAGGTTTAATTTTATTGCGCACCATAAACTCACATCTCTATGGCTAAACTTTTCAAGTGGTTGTCTTTTTCTTGTTTAAAAGCTTCTTCACTAAATCTGTGTTTGTCCATAAGAGAAGCCGCATGACTAGCGCCCAAATGATGTGGCATAACTACGTATGATGCTCCAAGTTCATAAAGTTCTTTAGTTTGATAAATATCATGGGAAATAGTTATGATAATCCCAGTCTGATTATGCGCTCGGTAATGTGATACCAGTAATAAATTGGTCTTACTGTCAGGTATAGTTGATACAACTAATTTGGCTTTGGAAATGTTTATTTCATCGAGAAAATCAACATCCTCTGCATCTCCATAACAATGTGGTATGCCAAGTTTCTCCAACCGTTCTATAGAAAGCGGATTATAGTCAATTACCAGATAATTATCGGTTATCTTCTTAGCTGTTTCTACAAATCTAGACCCTACTCTATCGTAACCGAAGATAATTATTTCTACATTTTCAATCAAAACTTTTTCTTTTATATGAGATTTTCTGAAAGTCAGGAAACGCAAAACTGGTTTCAAAAAAGAATATATTTGTTCAGCATAAAGAATTAGATAAGTGGAACCAGTAATAGTGATAATACCAACTAAGGTAACCAGAGAAACAGCTTCTTGACTTACATGACCAAACGAATACCCAAGCGTTATCAAGATTAATGAGAATTCACTGATCTGCGCCACAGTGAGACCAGACATAAATGCCGTACGTGTACGATACCCCATTAAATTCATCAATAGAAGCATTATTAAAGGATTACCGATAAGAACAAAAAGGCTCAATGCTAATGCTGGTACGATAAGCATCATAAACTGACCTAACACAAGTTGTGAACCAAGCATGATAAAGAACAGCATAATAAAGAAATCTCGAAGTGGTTTAAGGCGAGAAACTATTTCGTAGGCGAAGGGAGATGCCGCTAGAGTAACACCAGCGATAAGTGCTCCTATTTCAAGTGAGAAACCTATCGTATAGAAGAAGGAGGCCATCCCCAACCCCCACGCAAGAGAGAAGATGGAAAGAATTTCTTGAGAACTTGCTACAAACTTTGAAATATGTGGCAAGATATATCGACTTACGAGATACAATATAACTGTTACTAAAACCCCTTTGGTTAAGAGAACTAAAGTCTCAAGAGTAACTACGTTAGATAAAGTTCTCTCGATAGAAAGAAAAGCCACACTTGCTATAGTTATCACCAGAAGCAAGATAGAAGCAATAATGTCTTGCACTAGAAGAAAACCAATTGAGATTTTGCCATATAGCGTTTTTATATCTCCCTTGTCTGAAAGAAGTTTAAGAATAATGATAGTACTTGAAAAAGTGAGAGCCACAGCAATATAAAGAGAGGAAAGGATCTCAAATCCTAAAGTTCTGACAAGAAAATAACCGATAATTGACGTAAAAAGTACTTGACCAATACCTGTGATGAGAGACGTTTTACCTACCTCTCGCATAACATCAGGGTTAAGAGTAAGGCCTATTAAGAAAAGAAGAATAGCAATACCTATTTTAGAGAAAAGTTCTATCTCATTATGAGCTTGTAATATATTAAAAACATAAGGACCCACAATAACACCAGTGGCAATATAACCCACGATAAGAGGCTGTTTAAAAAACTTCATTAAAAGAGAAATGATAGCGGCTACCGCTACTATAATAGAAATTTCAACAAATAAGATCATAGATTTATCTGTAAAATATAGAATTGCATTCTCATTGATATTATCTTAAAATATGATTCCAGACAAACACTAGCATAGGAGGATACATGTCGGACTATTCGGAATTTAGTGATGAACAACTTCAGTCGGAGCGGGCATCAGCCGAAATGCGACTCGGGAGAGAGGAAAAAATACTGAAAAAAATTAATGCGGAGTTGATCGCCCGCGCATCCAAGAAAAAAAGAGAGGAGATGACTGATGAACCCGACATGCAAGTGAATCAGTAGAAACACAGCGCTGACCCATTTGGGTCAGCGCTGATACATCTGAAGAATGTGTTATCACCTGCTAGGACCTGAGCTGGGAGACTTGGACTCGAACCAAGATACCCTCCTCCAGAGGGAGGTGTCCTACCATTAGACGATCTCCCAGCTCAACTTCCAGCAATGCGAATAGGCTACTATTTAACAATTTACTAGCTTGATTCGCGAATAAACAACAGACTTAATTTACCAAAGAATACTTAAAATTACTAACATCCTTGACTTTATATATCTATCTATGCTATAATTAACAGTAGGAGGTCTTTATGACCACAGTTCTAGCAATGGTTGGTGGTGGCGCCCTCGTTATCGTCATTATCAGAAGTATCCGTATCTGGGGACGTCAAAAACTCGATGGGTTGAACCAACTCATCGATCTCTGAACACCCATTCCCGCCACGATTTCAACGAACCCGCCGTCTACATCGACGGCGGGTTTTTGTTATAAATATACAAAAACGAGGGGCGTATACTACGCCCCTTTAAGTAAATCATCCAGCAACCGATCTAACTATCCCCCTCGACCCCCTCAATTCTGAGTCTTGTCCTCTTGGGAAATGTCTTATTTATTTGTCTTCCAAACTCCAGCGAGAGATCCCACTTGCACGCCTCACAGAAATCAAAATGAATTCCTTTCTGTTGATCGCATGAAGCGTCTCTTCCAGAAGTACACTTGTGGTTCTGTTTCCTCGTCTTGTACCCTCTCTGACAATTCAGACAACTGAACCACAGAGTAGTTACCCCCATCGAAGCACCGCCTTCCATAGGAAACGAAAGCTTCGGAGAAAACGTGTGATATTCTTTCTCGTCTATCCTTAGAATATCACTACTATTAATTTAAGCAATGATTATATCTTAAGATACTTCCTGACAGCAAGAATGCTTGAGAAAACGCCTATTAACACTCCAGATACTAAAATGATAGATGATATTTCCAAGAAATGCCTAAGATAATAAGAAAATACATTAAATCCGACAAAGAAATTCTCAATAGTATTTCCCAACCAATAAGTAATAAGCAGTAAAAGAAGAAGTGTTAAAAGACAAGCAGTTACTCCGTATATAATACCAACGACGACAAAAGGTCCTTGGATATACGTAGTGGAAGCGCCCACTAAACGCATTACACTTATTTCATCTTTAGCAATATAAATAGTCAGACGAATAGTATTGAAAGCAATCAAGATAGAGATGAGAGCAAAAAATAACGTCAAAGCTAATCCAAGCTGATCCGCAGAAGCGATGATACTGGTCAATTTGTCTATAGCTTTTTTGTTTTGAAAATAATTGACCCTGTCGATAATGGTAATCCCATCTGAAGATAAAGTATTGTCACCTTCCAGAAATTCAGCCACTGAGGCGTATTGAGAAGGATCTTTGGCTTTAACATTAAGCACCGCTCCTAAAGGATTTTCCCCAAGTTCATCTAAAGCAGAGAGTATGGACTGGTCGCTAGAATGCCTTTCTTTAAAAGCTGTTAGGGCTTCTTCGCGAGAGATATAAGTAACTAGAAAAACTTCTTGCAGAGATTCAAGTGAATGTTTTATATTCAAAATATCTTCTTCTTCTGCTGATACTACGAAAGTTATATCGATATCAATCTTATTTCTTAATTCAGCTAAAGATGTATCTAAAACAGCACTAGAAAAAGAAATTAGACCGATAACTAAAAGAGTTATAGTCATAACCAAAACAGAAGCAAAAGAGACGGTGCTATCTCTCCAGAAATTGAAAAATCCGGTGCGTGCAACCCTTTTTAACTTTGTCCAGAACATTCCTTTTTTACTCATTGTATTTGCCAATTTTATCATCACGAACTACCCTACCGGCTTCCATAGCGACCACGCGTCTCTTTAACAAGTCAATTATACCTTTGTTATGTGTAGCCAATATAACTGTTGTTCCGAGATCATTGATCTTTTTTAATATCTGAACTATGTCGTAAGTGTTTGCTGGATCCAGATTGCCGGTAGGCTCATCGGCTATTATAACCTCCGGTTCGTTAACTAGCGCGCGGGCTATAGCGACTCTCTGTTTCTCCCCGCCTGACAATTCATGGGGAAAATTCCATACCTTCGACGCAAGATCTACCAACTCTAATACATGAGGCACATCCGACTCTATTTCTTCATCTGTTCTGCCCGCTACTTCCATAGTGAAAGCAATATTCTCATAAACAGTCTTATTTGGTAAAAGACGGAAGTCTTGGAAGATCATGCCGACCTTTCTGCGAAATTTGTTTATATCTTTTTTGTTTAAAGTATGGATATTTGTAGAATCATAATAGATAGCTCCTTCAGTCGGCTTTTCCTCCGCTAGAAAAAGTTTCAAGAGAGTGGTCTTCCCAGCGCCAGACGGTCCTACTATAGAGATAAATTCTTTAGGTTCTATAGAAAAATTAACTTCCCTAAGAGCCACTGAATTATCTAAATAAATTTTTGAAACACGATCAAAGACAATCATTGCATTTTATTCTATCACGCCGAGATTCTCTCAACAAGATTTACATGATATATTGTATTATCAAATTATGAAGAGATACATAAAAATCGTCGGTATAGTACTAGTTATAACTGCCATACTACTTTTAGCTAGTAATTATGCAGTAAAAAATGAAAAGCTGGACACCAATCGTAAATTGTCTTCTTATAAACTCTCATTATCTCCTTCTCTGAAAATAACTTCTGGCGGTAACGTCTTACTAGCACAAGAGGCTTGGGTAATATTCCAAAGTTATTTAGAATCCGCTCGTCTGCACGATCTTCCATCTTTAAAAAAACTTTCATATCAATTGTCTGATACTTGTAAAGATGAATCTAGAAAAGAAGAATGCTTTGCTCTAATGGACAATGTCTACAATATTGCCAGTCCTTTTGAAGCTAGCGAATTTAAAAATATTCAAGCTGATGGACGTCAGATTACTCTTTATACAGATGGACCTGTTGTGGCTATCTTATTCTTTGTCAGAGATAATGATGGTACGCCTAAAGTGCTTGGCTTGAGATTCTGTTCTGAAGAAGGTGCACAAAATAGTTGTGTCGAAACTGACCCAATTAAACGTGACCTAGATGGCAATGGCTGGTGGGATAGCACTGAATCACTTTTCTATCAACCTCAAGAGTAGCCCTCTATATTTTCATCCTTCAATTTCTGCAAGCTCTGGTTCTTCTTCCCTTACTTCAATATTTATACTTTCCTCCTCTATAATCTCTTCTTCATAATTTTCTTCTTCAGTAGATTCCTGCTCAACTTTAGAAGTTGTTGTGGATGTATCCTCTTTTACCTCATCTTGGATAAAATTTTGGATAAATTGGAATTCTAATTCTTGTGCATCAACTTCTTCTTGCTCATCAAATTTAAATATCAAAGTTACTTTCTCTACATCAGAATAACCACCATACACACCTTTATCTTCTAACCAAGTCTTCGCCAAATAAACCAGATTTACACTACAAATATCATCTGAATTTATACCTTCTGCATCTGGAGAGAGATAGATTTCAAATGCCCACTCACCAGAGAAAATCGTTGGTGGAGAAACAAAATTAAGCATCAATCCATCATAAGTAAAAGGCGGGGTGCTGGTAGAAACCATATTTAATGCTTGGCAGAAAGTGTCTGAACCGGCTATCTTTTCTACACTAACCTTGTACTCGTTTGGTAATCCAACAGGGTTAGGAGTAACAGTAGAGATTACACTAGAACCACCAGCGTGCCCCACATAAGATTCTGTCGGTGAAGCGTTAGCAGAAATTTCGAAAGACATAGCGGACATAGTGTTACCTAGAGAGTGTTCATTGTCAGCAAAGTAAGAAGAAGTTGCACCTGTGCGAGTAAAGATCAGTCCACTTACGAAGAGGATTAGAACACTAGCTATTAGAGGGTCTCGCCTCTTCTTGCTACTTGTGTGGCGAATAAGTTTCATTGGACGAAACACGTCATCCATTTGGGAAGATCTTTTCAATACTATTTCTACTGTGGTATCACTATGAAAATCATCTTGATCATCTTTCCTGCGACGTAAGGTTCTGCGAATCTCCCTCACTATATCTACCAGCTCATTGAGTATTACTAGCGCCGCAGGGAATGCTATAAGAAGAATGAATCCTATAGGTTGACGCGCGAAGTCTAGAATGTAACCAGCATTAGGTATGGTAAAAATAACTTTACCAATAACATCTCTCTTGTTGATTAAAGTAGGATCCGCTTCTTCGTTTGCATCTCCTTTGACCTGATAAAACGTTTCTCCATTAATATCTTTCGTAGCTACAATGCGGTGAGTTGTCGGATAATTAGTAGGAGTATCTTCTCCGAAAGTGATTATGTCTCCAATATTATACACACCGGTTGATTTGATGATGACGATACTACCGGTCTTGACAGCAGGCTCCATGGATCCCGATTTCACAATCTTGATTTCTACACTGCTCTTAAAAGGAAGAGTGGGCGCGAGAAAAAGTACCACTATCCCTATTAGGAGGAAAAAAAAGATACCGTATAGAGCTTTGTTAAGGAAATTTTTCATCTTCTGTTTTGAGGAAATATCCATAGGTTTACATCCTCTTTTTTATTTGCGAGTGGACAGAATATGGTGTTCTGCTTTTCGAACTTATCTTTAAGCTTACTGTAATCTCCACCAGGAAAAACATTATTGAACATGCTTATCACTTGCGCCGTAGTGTAAGAGAAATTTAGATCAGTATTAGCCGAATTGAGAAGAGCTGCTACAGTTTGTCTACCTAATGCATCAAGCCCACCGCCTCCTAGTTTAAGAACTTGGAGAAGAGTCTTTCCCGGAAATGCGTTCTCAAACACACTTGAGAAGAGAGTATCTGGTGTGTATGGAGCTGTCCAATTGCCAAAATGTTGCGACTGTTTCCAATACCCCGGGCTACATCCTTCAGGATTATCTAATTCTTCTCCTGTGCATGTGAAATTCGGGTTCTCTTTAGCAGGCAGAGCGCGGATAGAAACATCAACAGCCATGGAATCAGTCTGGCTCTCATTGCCGATCCCAGAGCCATCACAAGTGATCTTGGCATTAGACACATCTACCGATAAATTACCAGCACACCAGTAAATACCGACAAAGCGAGATTGATTCACTCCACAATAATTATCTTCTCTAGCATCACCAATGGTATAAGTCTTCTCATTGAGTACTTCTATTGCTCGTTGTGTTGTAGTGCCGAAAATTGGTTCCTCTCCTAACTCGAAAATGTTGTCGCCATCATCTTTCCAAGCAAAGAACTCCATAACCTCGGCTAATTCTCCACTAGCATCACCGTTGCCATCCTCATGAGACTCAGGTTCGTTGATACCATTCTCATTTTGTTTCAAGTTCTTGAAATCAAGACAGAGCCATGCGTCAGTATTCTTGACATGCATGCTGATAGTATTCTCGCCATAGTCACCGGGTTTGACATCGTCGAAGTTCCAGAATTTATCAACACCGGGCACCAAATTCTTCAACACCCACGTTCCGGAAGGTACAGGAAATCCGTTGTAAGTCGCTTCACTATCAATCTTCAAATCAATACCATAGGTGGCGAAAGTAATACCAGGCTCAATACCTCTGGCATACAAAGCCGACACTAACAGCGCGAAGAATCCTACAAGGAATATTCCGCGCCCAACAATTTTTGTGATTGTTGTAAACATTGAGATTATTCAAGAGTCAGACTTAACTAGATTAAGGTTAATCCCCGATACCATCACCAATTTCGTTATTTAGAATAGTACAGGTGATGTTGTCATTCAGATTCAAGGCAAATGGAGAAGAGGTGCCTACGTTTAGACTATTAGAACAAGCACCGCTAAAGCTCACTGTGAATGTCTTGCCAGCTACATTACCGGTGATTTGTTCATAGACAGTGTAAGAACCGGTTGGAAGATTGGTAACGGGTACTTCATCAGTTACTATTTCATCGCCATTTGGACCAATAATGTGGAGTGTGAAGTCATTGACTTCAATACCACCAGTCGAGACTAGAAGCGCTTTATTGACCGTGAGAGTCCCAGTTTGTTCCTCTGGTGGGTTACAACGGAAGTTTTCATTATGTCGCGCTTGTTCCGCTCTGAAAGCAAGTGTCATCTGGACCATATCTGTTTGAGTTTCATTTCCCAAGAGAGTCCCGCTACATGTCACACCAGGATTTATTGAAGGATTGACACCTCCATTTCCCGGCACAGGAGTAAGTTCGAGTGTTCCAAAACACCATGCCTTCGCAATGTAGACAGTCTCGTTTGCAGGAAGTGGTTTATTTCCACCCCACGCATTACCTGTTGAATCAGCAAGAGTTATAGAGAAAGCTCCGGTAGTTGTTGCAAGATTAGTAAGCGTTTTGACTCCACCGGATAAATCTTGCTCATCGACTTCGTATACATTATCACCATCATCTGCCCACCAAAACATTTGAATAGTGTCTGCAAGTTCACCATCCCACAAGTTGGTTAGATCATTCTCTTCGTCAACCACACTCTCTGGATCAGTTGTTGAAACGTCGTCATCGGCAGTCAGTGTTAGATCCATACATGCCCAAGCATCATTCTGGACATGAATAGAAATTGTGTCTTCTCCCTCATCATCGGGTTTCAAGTCAGTAAAGTTGAAGAAAAGTAGACCATCATCCAAATCAGAGAGTGGGAAAGATGTCGAACACTCTGTCCCCGCTACTGGAAAAGGTGCATTGCCCTGCCACTGCCACATAGGATCTTCAACAGTACCAACATTTGTACAACGGTTGCTGTTGTAGTAACTGTCATTATCAATTTTCAAATCTATGGCTCCTGCGGCAAAAGTATTCCTTGTAGAAGTTTCTGTATCAGAGAAGAAAGCGCCTGTCCCTCCAGAAATAATGAGTGCTGTCGCTCCGATAATTGTCACGAGCCCAAGTATTATTCGTTGCATGATAATTTGTAGCCAACCCGTTCCCCGTAGATTGGAATTTGTAATTAGTTTTTAAAGCTGGAAATGAATCCCATCCAGCCCGCAAGAACCATCTTGCGATGGTTCTTGAACGGCTAGAGAGGATTACCCTTAAATATTATCGTCTCCCCAGTCTGGTCTGTAGTCAACTTCGCAACTAAATTTTGCATTGTTACGAGCTTGTACTGCGTAGAATTGCATATCACCTTGAACTTGATCTGTCTGAGCTGCATTGTTTACAGTCGCACCATTACATGTGACGCTTCCTGGTCTTTGAATTGGACCATTAGTGCTATCCCCGGTGCCTGTACCTGTTTTACCAGAACCATCTTGACCAATACCTGGTGTTCCCATAGTTCCAAAGCACCATGCTTTTCCAATGAACACATCGGTATTACCAGGAACAGGAGAATTACCAAATGCACCTCCTGTTGGTGAAGCTAGAGTAATTTGTCCTTGTGCTCCAAGACCACTTAGTGGACCTGAGAGGAAAATAGTTTCTGGAACACAGCTTACCGTTTGATCAGTCCCGCAAACTGGTTCATAGACATTATCACCGTCATCATTCCAGAATGCGAAGTTGAGTTCCGAATCAAGCTCACCTAATCCAGCACCTGGAGGTGTTGATGTAGCTGTATCATCTGCAAGTTCTGGTTCAGTTAGAGACTGATCAGAATCATCAGTAATACGAGCTGCTGCACACATCCATGCGTCATTTGAACCAACGTGGATTGAGATAGTATCTTCACCCCAATCACCCGGCTTCAAGTCATAGAAGTCGAAAAACTTGTGTGTTCCTGCTACTAGATCAGTAAGATCCCAAGATGTAGCTGGGTTGAACACGAGTTGTCCCGTAGCTTCACCATTAAAGTCAGGAACATTAAAGTCAATTGCATAACTTTCGTTATCAATCTTCAGATCGATATCACCAGCAGCGAAGGTATTGCCGGTTGATGTCTCTGTGTCAGAGAAGAAAGCTCCGGTAGCACCGGCTACGATTCCTCCCACGAAGACAATCATTCCAAGACTTAAAAGAATTCTTTTCATGAGTAATTTCTATTAACTATTAAATTATTAACTTATAATTCCACTCGCCCTTCCCACGAGGCGTGTGCTAGAATCAAGTCTAGTATTGGTTTCTATAAATAGATAGTTATTTCTGTATATTACTCTGTGAATTACCTGTGGGTGAAATGTGGATAGATTACTATTTACTTATTTAGAAAAGTGTAGTGATATTTCTTTTAGTATTTGGTCTCATTATTAGGAAAAAGCTAGAGAAAACAAGCAACCATGGATTGAAGTTATCTTTTTCTTGAGCTTTTTGTCTACTAGGCTCATTTGTATCTGTAGATTCTGGTTCTGCAATGATTTTTGGCTCCAAAGTACGTGTTTCATTGATAATCACTTTCGGAGCTTGAGAAAGCAAGGCTAGAACGTATTCCATGTCTTCTACCACCTCTATCTTTATATTAGTGATAACTACATCAGTATTTGTGGCTAAAGAGTCTCCTATAACTACAATACTTGTAGTAGCAAGATTTGAATCGGCTTCATTCCAGACGAGGTTGCCATACTTATAGTCTTTACCAGACGCTTCAACCCAAGCATAATTTGTATACATACCAGGTGTTGTACTGGCATTAAAAATTGCTTCATAAGACACGGAAATTTCTTCATTTTGTAAAATTTCTCCTAACTCCCAGTTGTTCTCGGCTATAACTTCTCCTTTCTCATCTTCTAAAATATCATGAAGAACTCCTTTAAATGCCGTTCCACCACTGTTTTGTATCTTTATGGTATATCCAATTGTACTGGAGGCAGTAGTGGTTGCTTTCGAGCTTGTCTTGTTGACAGAGATAGATGGATAAGTACTGGTCTTTATTTTAATCGGATCTTTAAAAGACCATAAATTATTTACTGGACGTTGAATTGGCAGAAAAATGGTGTCAGAGTTGTCTTCATAATTAGCATCTGTCTCATAAGCACTAACGTTGAAGTCGTGTTTTACAAGAGCATCTTGCCACATATGTTCCATACCATCTCCAACTTTAGCAGTATATGTAAGCTCGCGCACTTCTCCCGGTTTTAAATCTCCTATATTCCATACGTAATTCCCAGACAAATTTTCTTTATCAAAGTGTACTAGTTTGTCACTAAAATGACCTTCGAATTTAACTTTACTTGCCGACGCATCACCACGGTTGGCCACTGTGGTATGAAAAACCAGTTCAGAACTGAAAAGTAACGGATTCGGTGCTTCTACCTGTGTAGCGACCCAGATGTCTGGTTGTCCGAATGAAATACTGCCAGACCAATCACCAAATATATTTATGAGTGCGACAATCCAGTTGGAGCTGACAATATTGGTATTGGCAATGTTAATTATATTGGCACCCGCGTAAGCATTGCCTGTATTTATAGAAGCTTCTCCATCAATACTCGTAGCCTTATTTTCTCCGGTGAGAGCGATAACTTGTACATTGTTATTTATATTGGCAGTATTGTTTGTATTGATATTTAAATCTTTCTCGAGAGTATCACTTCCACCAGTATCATTTGAGAAAAGTTCTATACCAGATGGTGTTTCAACCCAACTGACCCCTTCCGGCGCGTTGAATACAGAACCATTCCATGCGCCAAAGATCCTAAAAACAACAAAAAATGTTGAGGAATTAAAGATATTGGTATTGGCAATGTTTGTTACATTAGTGTTAGCTACAGCATCGCCTGTATTTATTCCACTTATCTCTCCTTCTGACACATTCCCTCCGGTATCAGCTGAAGTAGTAACATTGTTTTCAATGCCAGCAGAGTTGGTATGCGAGATGTTAGCGGCTGAAACAGATGGTTGTGAGAAAAAAGAGGAAAAGAAATCTGCATTAGGAAGGATAAGATCGCCGTCCCAGCCACTGAAGTTATTGAAAGCAAAAAGAAGATAATCAGAATTAATGATATTGGTATTGGCGATATTGACTACATTTGCACCAGCATAAGCATCACCTGTATTGATACCTGCGTTGTTAGTAGATGTGGCAGTGTTTTCGCCAGTGGAAGACCTTACGATAACTGCATTTGAAATTTCTGCTTGATTTTTTATTTCTACAGAAAGATCAGTAGTCGTGGCATTGCAATTAGAAGTACCGCAAGAATTGAGAGTAGGGATAGAATACAACGACTTACCAGAAGAGGGGGCAATCAAACGCAGGTCAACATGCCCCATTGACTCCAGAAAGTTGTTTAAAAGGTATAAAAAGCCATTAGATTCTACTAAATTGAAATTGACAAGCGACACCACATTGGCGCTTGCATAAGCATTGCCAGTATTTATCTTTTCTTCTCCACTGCCTTCAACTTCATTTTCGCCAGTCTCGGCTTCCGTTTCTACATTATTATTAATTTCCGCTTCATTTTCTATAGAGACATCAGTACTAGGCATATCACCACTTTCAGCTGTTTCTTCAGGATTTAATTCATTTATATTAACTTGGTTTACAACTTCAGTTTCCGCAGAAGCATCCCCGGTATCTATTGTTTCGGCTGTTTTCTCAACAGGTATTTCTTCTATCACATCTTCGGCTATCACTTTCAAAGGATGCGCGTATACTACAACCAAAGCAAAAATCACTATTACTGACGCCAGTTGATCTATAATTTCTACTTTATTAAACTTTAAATATTGAGAAAACATATTTGAAAATCTTGCTTAGAAAAGTTACAACAGAAATTTCCTTCTCTTCTATTTGAATACTGTCTTCATCCTCAACCCATTCCTGAATCTCAACCATGTCTTCTGCCTTATTAGATGGCATGGTAATTTCAATTTTCTTTTCTATCACCGCATTCTCTCCCGATGGCATAACGACAGTTTCGTCAATATCTTCCATTACTTCACCATTTACAACAGTTTTTATCTGAACATGGCTAGTAGCTTGACCTAAATCTGAATATAGAGAATCCTGTCCACCAGTATTGGCAGAAGTTTTAACTGTGTTTTTAATAACCGCTGTATCTGCCCAAACACTCGAAGGTAAGACCACTAGAACAGCGGTGATTAAAATGCACTTGGCTTTTACAGTTTTTTTCATAACCCTCGAACTCGGTGCCATTAATGCCGTTACAAACAGCACCGCGTCCGAAGGTCTCCACTTTTTATACAAGCGGAGAACCTTGGAAAAAACTACCTAACGACACGCACAATGTTGGTGTTGACGTATGTGCGAACATCAGAAACTGAATCTGCATTTCCAGTTTCGACTTCTCCACCATTTCCACCAGTAGAAGTGCTTGTAGCATCACCACCATGACTAGCTCGAGCTTTACTTCTAGATCGACCGCCAGTAGAAGAGTTATCTCCTGAATCAGCCTTAGTGCTTACGTCATTTTTGACAACTGCACCGTTATCTAGATCAACATTGATATCACCCTTGCAACCGCAGTCAGCTTCAACAGAGATGTCATTGACATTTACATCATTAAGAACTGTTGAACTTGAATCTGCGTTACCAGTTTCAATTCTTCCACCGTTACCGCCTCGTGCGGAACTTGTAGCATCAGAAAACCAACCGCTTGCAGAAGCTCGGCTTTTAGCAGAACCGCCTCTTGAGGAGTTGTCTCCTGTATCAGCCTTTGTGCTTACGTCGTTATCAACATAAGCATGATTATCAACAGTTATGTTGATATCGCCGCCATTGTTGTTACTTGGAAATACGAAAGCCGATGCAGGTGAAGCAACAGCCAAGAGAGCTGCAATAACAAAGATTGCTGAGAATTTTTTCATCATTTTTGATTTTTATTAGCTAATAATTTTTATCGACCTGCTTGGATTCACAGGAATCCAAGAGATAAGGGATATTTTTTATATCCTCTATCTCTTATATTCCTATTCTTGTCACACAATACAAAAGCCACACGAAGAAATCGTGTGGCTTTTGTTTTTTAAACTTATATTTGTGTGGAAAACTTGTATCATGCTGTCAATTAATCAACACATCTTTCCGGTTTCCCTTCGGAAAATGTTTTCAGTCTATATACATAATATTATGCTCACCTTTTTTACTGTCAAACTTTTTTAATCCACAATTTATATTATACATATCTATTATTTATGTCATAATTTAATAAGTATCAAATTAAAGGCAAAATAAAAACTCCCATAAGGGACGCTAGATTGGGAAACTAACCTATTTAAAGGTAAGTAATCTAACGTCCCTTATGAGAGTTTTCAGGAGCAGAATATACACTTTTGGCCTTTTGGAGTCAAGGACTTTTAGACCATAATTATTTTTGACCTTTTAAAATACAGGCTAGGAGAAGATAAAAGATAATATGTCCTTTATATATTTTATAAATGCTTATTTCCTGCTATCCACATAACGCCATAATTTTTAACATTTTATAGAATTTACCTTGTATCTCTTTTTGAATGGTGCTAATATGTAAAAAGTGCTTTTAATTATCAGTATAATTCAACGTCATTATTATGGAAGACGAAAAGAAAGTTGACGAAGGTGTGGAAATGCCAGCTGACGAAGGAATGGCTCCTAAGAAGGAAGGGGAAGAAGAAGTGGCAGTCTAGTTTAGAAGAGAGACCCAAAGTAGGGTCTCTTTTCTGTTTATTTTTTAATTAAGTATCCTGATTTTAGCTCCTAAGGCATTGAGTCTCCCTACAATATTCTCATAACCGCGATTGACAGAATAAACACCTTGTAGAGTTGATTTACCTTCTGCTCCGAGCATAGCAGCCATAAGCATCACAGCTGGTCTAAGGGCAGGCGGACACACTATTGTGGCCCCTTTGAGCTTTGTAGGACCATCTATAAATACGCGATGCGAATCAGCTAAACGAACATTTCCCCCTAATTTATTCAATTCAGTAAAGAATATAGCTCTATCCTCCCACATCCAATCGTGGATAAGAGTAGTACCTTTTGCTTGAGTGGCAATAGGTACAAAGAAGGGTAGATTATCAGTGTTGATACCCGGATACGGTTGAGCATGTATTTTGTCATATAAAGCCTTCAGTTTAGATGGTTTGATGGTTATATCTACCAATTTAGTCTTGTTATTATGAGCAAGATAAGGTTTAGACATCTCATAATCTAATCTCATCTTCTCAAGTTTCAAAAGCTCAAGTTTAAGAAAATCAATAGGCGCTCTTCTAATTGTTAATTTGGAACGAGTGATGATAGCTATAGTGATAAAAAGCATGGCTTCTATAGGATCCTCGCTGTTGAAATACTCAACATCCATATTTATATTTGGATTACCTTCTATGGTAAGAGTCTTAGTACCCACTCCATCTATTTTGATACCAAGTTTCTGTAGGAAATAGCAGACATCGAGATTCATATAATTCTGTTGAGCGAAATCTATAGTGGTTTTCTGTGGCAAGATGGAAGCGCGTAAGATAGCGTTGGTTGTACCAGTATCAGATGATTCGTACATGACTACCTCATTTTTCTTTAGTTTACGATGCGATATCTGGTAATAATTTTCTTTAGTAATTATATTGAGCCCTAAATCTTCAAGTGCATAGCGGTGGGCAGCTATAGTTCTCTCACCCATCTTACAACCACCAATGTGAGGTAAATTGAAAGATTTTAAATGCGCCGAGAGTGGACCGATGAGCATAAGAGCTGATCTGATCTTACCAGTAGCACGACTGTTTATCTCCGAGATAGAAAACTCTGACGGTGGTTCGATAGTGACAGTATGCTCATCGGCCCACATCACATTGATGCCAATACTTTTAAAAACTTCTATAAATCTATTTATTTCCTCAATACGGGGTATGTTATGCAAAACAGTTTTCCCTCGATTAACTAATGCGGCGGCAAAAAGATGTGTGGCGCCGTTTTTCGAAGCATTAACAATAATCTCACCGGAAAGTTTGTGTCCGCCTTCTATTTCAAAATCGTCTCTTTCACCCTGCCACTCTTTCATTATCTGTACAATATATCAAGCAAGCCGATATTTTGAAAATTCTTGTTATCTTTCCTTACTTTTTAAGACTAATAAACCTAGAACTAATATATAGACAATATGATCATCAAGAAGAGGGTTATTTTCTGGTGGAAAAACAGCTAGATACATAAGTAGTAACATTAAACTACCAGCAGACGCTCCCCATATAATAAATTTATTAGACAAGAGAGTAAGTCCTACAAAAAGAAGACCTAGCATGAAAAGCCAATCAACAACTGCCATACCGGCCAATCCTTGGAAAAATCCAGCAAACGGTCCGCGGGTAGCATGTGTCAAAAATCCATATGTAGGAGAACCGCCATAAAGCCATGCCGCTTCTTTAGTAGTGGCGAAACCTAATCCAAGCAATTTATCAAAAAATGCCCATAGAAAAATCAACCCCATTACTAACCTCAATTTAAACCAAATAACTTTTTTCATACTTATACATTATAACCCTAATTATAGAATATGGTATAATGAGATTATATAAATAATATTAAGTAATACCTGTTATGGCAACTACACAAGAAATAGAAAGGGAAATAGAACAATTAGAAAGGGAAAAAACTGACAAACAGCATAAACTTGATGAAGAGACGGGATCTTTAAAAAGAGAGATCGAAAAAACCCAGGAAAAAATAGATGACAAAAGAAGAGAAGCTATGCGCCTTCATCAGCAAGAACTGGATGCTGCTAAGAAAAAAACCTCTTAAACTATATTATTCAAACACCACAGGTATCTCGAGCGCATCATCGTGTTCCGACAGTCCTGAAGGATTATTTTTCTGTAATATTAAAGTTCCCTTCTTGCTATAAACATCTTTTTCTACCCTAAATGTAAGCTTAGCTTCAAATGGTACGAAATCTTCTGTCATCCATGTTGATTCTGGATCATTAGGATCAAGGACTGCACTGGCAATACCTTGTGCAATAATGAGTCCATCCCAGTCAGTAAGCACTACTGGAAAATCTGCTTCGAAAAACCAATAACCGCGAGCTTCTCCTCGGAGAGTAAGCGGGCTAGTTATAATTTGATTTGGCCTAGGGTTGTCTAAGCGGACGAGATCAATCTTCTCAAGTTCGTTACCGATAAATTCTGTAAAAGTTTCTCCTTGATACTGGCATTGGCGCGGATAACTCTCCATCACCAAATTACCCGTTTTAACACATTCATTAAAATTAGTTACTACCACTATTTCTCGAGGTTCAAACCACCATACAAGAAAAATGAAGGCAACAATAACTACGACAAAATAAAATATCTTTTTCATTTATATCATCTCTAATATAGCTTCTAAGGCTCGTGGCAGGTTATCTACCCCATCACTCCCGCTAAAATGATTTTTGTTGTGCTCTACAATTATCTTAGCCCCTATTTTTTCTTTCCAAGATTTTTGATTTTCCGGTAAGACGAAAGGGTCATTGTCTGAGAAAATAGCAGTTGCTTTGTTGACAATTTTTCTTATCTTTTCGTCATTATGTGGAGTATTCACCCATGGTCCGGCAATACGCTTCTCTTCTTCAGTCTCTAGGTTACGAAGATTATAAAATCCAGCAACAAAAACAGCTCCACCAATTTTCGTATTTTCTGGTAAGGTTTCAAGATATCTGATAATTGCTTGGCAACCAATACTGTGTCCGACAAAAAATGTATTCGAATCAGGAGAACCGACTAATTTACTTATAAACGGTATCCAGGTCTCGATCTTCGGCTCTGATGGATCAGGCATCGCAGGTACAGACACTTCAAAACCTTTTGCTTCTAACTCTTTCTTGAGCCACGGAAACCATCCTTCTTCAGGATAGCCATCCCAACCATGGATAATAAAAACTCGTTGCATATCTTAAATTATACCAAAAAAGAAAGGCGTCGGAAAATATTCTCCGACGCCATTCAGGTCATCAGCACTTTGTCCTACACAACGGACAGGTAGCTTAACACCGTTTTACGTGAGTTACCTAATGAGACTCACGGCACATTTGTGCTACTGACCGATGGACTTCATGTCCCGCGCTGTCAGGCCGATCTCTTGGGGAGCGAACTGCCACTCCTGCAGGACCGAGGCGACGTAGCCGATTGCTTCACTGTCTCCGTCATGGAGACGCGGGCGCATTTCAGCCACATCCTTCCTCGCAATTTTCAGCGCTTCAGCCCTGAGTTCCGTCGGATTAGTTCCGAAGTCCTCCTCGAGGCTGGTATCGAGTTTGGGGGCAATTCGGAGAAACTGTCCTAGTGCACCCAACTCCTCATCGCGCGTGGCGATTCGGAGTACAAGCCTCAAGTCATCAATCATGACCTGTCGAATGTCGCTCTGAAGACCAGCAACTTGGTCAGACGGATCGAGTTCGTCGAGATCTTTCTGAAGAATTTCCATCTTCATGAGATCAATGACGATCTGATTGATCCTACGGGTGTCGCCGGGACGGACCTCGGTGGCCCAACCTTCGCTGACTCCGCGCCCAACTTTGATGTTGGTAAAGATCTTATCGATCCTTTCCACATCTTCATTGAACGTTACCACATCGACAGTCGTCCCATCTGTTGTGTCCTGAACAGTACTGGTACCGCAAGCGGCAACCAGAACCGACAGAACGAGAGTGAACACCAACGCAAACGTGCGAATCATGATAGACCTTTCAGTTTTGGCTCCGAGTCAATCCCAGAGCTTCTATCTTATATGATAGCACGTGGAGTTTATTATGTCAATACAGGTCGATACATTATCCCAGACTATCTTTTTCGCAAATCTGCCCAAAGCGCTATTGTCACCAAAGCCAAAAAGAGTGTCACTTCCAGCCAATTATGTTTTTGAATAGCTTCAATAAGAGCTGTGCCGAAAAGAATTACTATTACTGCTAAGCTTGTGAATTTTAAATTTTTTATATTGTTATTTTAACAGAGCTTTGATTGCATTCTCCAGCTCTCCGGGAGCATTCGTTCCAATACGATACACTTTTCCATTTTTCATAACCAATTCAACCGCATCGAAACCGGAAACATTATAAATCCACATCTTGGGCCACAGCCACAATCTTATTCCCCAGCCGTAGTACCAGTGATTTTTTACTCGTTCTACTGAAGCAATCTCACTGATTACAAAACGTTTTCGAAAAATACCATAGCCAAATTTGATCCGAAGATAATTTTCATCAATCGACACTGTCAGAGTGGTAAATGATGCAAGAATGAGTAGAATTACAATCATTATGGCGGTAAAAGCAAAATTTGTGCCGGAGTAGTACGAAGATGGCTCAGCCCTAGCTGTAATCTGAAGCCATGCGAAAAGTACCAGCACGGCCAGCGTAACAACCAGCATTAGATATCCAATTTGAGTGTGTTTGTATGAAGTCATATACTTATTACTCATTATAACAAAAAAGCACCAATCAGGGGTGATTTTTTGTTCTGGATACTATTCTTAGCAGGTGTGCCATTTTCGGAATAGATGCCTATGAGTGTCAGTCTCCTGACTTGGTCGTATAATGGAGCCCGAATAAAACTCACGTCGTTTTCAGAGAATTTTTCACGCGCGGCGCGGAGCGCCGCGTAGGGTGGTAAAGGGTTTTCTAGAATTCGCCGGTCGTGGAGGGTGAGGTTCGAAGATTCCAAAGCCGAAGATTTTTTGGAGGTGAGAGATTTTTGATACGAGTTCAGGTCGGTCGTTCTGTTTCGTATGTGCGCTTGACCCACCCACCCGTTCGCGCGCACGTCTTCGCATTAGCGAAGCTCCCTTTAGTTTCTTTTTTCTGGTATAATTTAAGAGTAATTTTATGTTTTCCAATACATCACTAATCTCTAAATCCTCAAAATTTTTGCTTATCACATAACTATAATAAGCCCTTATTGTAACTGTGGATAACCTTGATTTTTTCTGTTCGTTCGTATATAGTGTATTTGTACCGAAAAAGGGCGTCGACCGTTAGGACGATAGCCCTTTTTCATTTGTCTTGATTTCTTCTGTTTTACTTTGAAGTTCGTCAAGATTATCTGTTTTGTCTACGAAGAGATTAAAATTATAATTCTTAAAACCATTAACAAAAGTATCCGTTCCTAGCTTACTTTTCAAGTGATTAACTAATTCAAGTTTATGTTTTGAACCAGGAACAAGACCTTTTTTGAATTTTATATCATATGTTATTGCCCCAATTAAAAGGTCAGTCAGTTGTAATAAATCATTTGATTTTGAATCAAACCTACAGACACCGGCTAATGCTAGACGCTTATTTGCGTCGTTAAAATACTTTTTTACGTCCACCTCAAAGCGAATCTCTTTTGGAGTTGTTACGTAATCAGCGATGAGAATGATTATTTCATGAGGAGCAAGCGCGGCACCTAAGAGTTTGAGCGTTATTTGCTCATAAGCAAGCCACGGATTTTTATCAAAATTTTTCAAATAGTAATCACTCTTTGTGCTGATTGAATATGAATAGAAACCAACACTTTTTGTTTCAAATAAAGCATCAATAGACAAAGAATTATTCGATAAGGTTCAGGTTGTAATAGATGGAAACTATATACCGAAGACTGAAAGTAAGGAGTTCGCCTTCACCAAGCTAATCAAGTGTGGGTACTGCAACGCAGGCATATGTGCAGACGAAAAATTCAAAAGATTGAAAGACGGTGGCGTGAATAGACACGTCTACTACTTCTGCACGCGGAAAGGTAAAGACGAGTGCAGAAATCCTTACATCAACGAGCCGAGCCTGATCGAGGAGTTAATAAAACTAATGGATACGATCGACCTTGATGAGCTGGGAGTCAAAGCACGAATCCAAGACGAGATATCACGATTCAACAAATTTAGAACAGGAGTGCTCGGACACAAGAAAGATAATGACAGTATAGAGATCGATACCAGAAGCTATGCCAAATATCTTCTAAGAGAAGGAAGTCTGATGGAGAAACGAGAGCTGATGTCGTGCTTAAAAAGTAAGTTGATACTGGTAGAGAAAAAGATAGAACTTGCATAAGAAAAACCACCACTTTGAGGAGCCTTTCTTATGATGCTTAGACCCCCAGATCCCTTTTCTTTTCCTCAAACTCTTTTTTATCTATCTCACCCCTAGCATACCGTTCTTGCAAGATTTCAAGTGCAGACTTTCCGTGACTGTTAGTGCCTCGAGACTGACTCGTGAGCCATTTGATAAGCGCGACAATGCCCGCGATTATTAAGACCCACCAGATAATCATAAAAATCAAACCGAATCCGCCAAAAGGTCCAAAACCAAAGTTCATCATACTGTTTATTGAGTTATTACCATCAAGAGGAGACGACCATCCTCCCCACATCATATTCATCATCGGCATCCAACCACCGCTAATTGACGGAAACACCGCCGAGGTGTCACAACCGGAAAGCCGTTTGCCCATGACAACGTGGATCTGCTCCTCGCCATCTTCGCCATGCGCCTGAATCATCATAGCATTCATGGCGGCATGCGACTCGCCAGCCATTTGACCCATAAAGTATTCGCCAAGCACTCCATATTGCTCATCGTTCAGATTTTCGCAGGTAGTCTCTTTTGCTTGAAGCTCATTCCAAAGTTCCTTGCCCTCCTGTTCTTCGCGGGCAGTGTGCTCAATGACTTCGTTCCAATCAACCGCCGTATTGGAAAAATTGCCCATCATTTGAGCGTTCACGATCGAAGCAAATGAGCCGATGGTGGCTACCGCAAGAATTGTGAAAATGAATTTCTGCATATTCGTTAGCCAAATACTAAAACCTTATCCGAATCCTCGACCATTTTGAGCAAGTCGGACATTGTGGAAACAGGACACACCTTGCTTTCATTTTTGCCCCGCACTTTGAGACAACTTTCGCACGCATAGATTTGTCCCTTCAGTTCTTTGAACTGGGACACTTTTACTGAAATATCAAAATCCTTGCTATCGGGGATAGCGTCAAGTTCAGAACCCTCGCTCATCAAAAAGACTTCAACCGCATGCCCAGCTTTAAGAGATGTGATTCCCAAACGAAATGTATTCCACACATGTTCGGGTTTGTTGGATTGGAGGATGATACCGAGTTTCATAAGAGCATTATAACAAAAAATCACCCCTTCAGGTGATTTTTTGTTCCGGATACTGCTCTCAGCAGGTATGCAATGACAGAATAGTTACCTGATGCATGTCAGTCACCTGACTTAGCATGTGGTGGCTGCCGGCCAGGGAATCGAACCCCAATACCATCCTCCAAAGGGATGTGTCCTACCGTTAGACGAGCCGGCAATAACTCCAATTTATCAAAAATCTTCCTCCTTTACCAACTTATTTATCACCTCTTTACTCCAATGTTCTTAAGAACTTAAGAATAAGCTTTCCATCCCCCGTTAAGGCATGACGTACACTGCTTCCCGCATTTCTTTTCATCACCAAACCTGCTATGGCCAAGCGGCGAATATGTTCGGAGCCAGTTTTGAAATTGATGCATAACTCATCTGATATTTCAATAAGAGAAAGTTCTGGTGTTTTTTCTAAGAGTATCAAAATTTCAATCCTTCTATGGTTTGCAAATCCTTTGATTATTCTTTCCAGCTGTCTCGGCTTTTTCATATTATTCTAATGTTCTTAAGAACATTAGAATAATAACTAAAATTATTGTATACTGGCAAGCAACTATGGATATCTGGAAACATGGGAAGTATTTGGACTTGTGGTCCTTAGTAGTGCATTTTCTATCAGGATTTATTTTATGCGGACTATTCTATTGGCTAGAAATAAACTTCACATGGACACTTATATTATCAACCATTCTGCTAATACTTTGGGAAGTATTTGAGTTTATTATAAAAATAATTGAACCATCTTGGAATGTGGCTGTTGATATTATTATTGGACTTCTCGGCTTTTTCTCTGCTACTTATTTGTATTTCTTGCAAAGTGAATTTAATGCCTCTTTATATCTGACTATTGTAGGCATCACTTTTGTTCTCTCACTCTGGGGTTTTTTGGATTATCTCAAAAAGGGTTATCGCTAACTTTTGATAGAATCCGCTAACGCAAGCTCTAGAGCAAGTTCAGGGATCGATGTACGACCAGAGTCTTCGTAGGCAGTGATAAATCGTAGAAGTACATCAGCAGTTAAGTCTGGACCGACTTTGCTTGCCAAAGTTTTCAAAAATTTAAAATCATCTTCAGAAACTTGTTCTGAAATATAATCATCCATACCGGCTTTCAGTCGAAGGAGAAACAGTAGTCGCAGTTGCTCTAAGATAAGTTTAGCGAAGAGCTTCATATCAGCATTCGCTTCTCCTACTTTCTGTATTGCTTTCATTCCCTTCTCAAGATCTTTCTCCACAAGCGCCTCTAGAATATCCTTCACCAACTCATTCTTTGGCGCACCAGTCACTTGTTCTATCTCTTTTCTGGTAATCTTTTTACTTGCCCCACGTAGCTTAAGCGAAGTGGGGTCGATTGTCGAAGAAAGTACTTTTTCTAAAATACCATGTGTATCTCTGAAAGAACCATCACCGAGTAGCGCCACAAGTTCTGCGGCATCTGATTCAAGTATTACACCCTCCTTCTCTGCCACAGAAAGAGCAAAATCTTTTAGTGTCGCCTGATTAGGTTGTTTGAAAGAGAAAGTCTGACAACGTGAGATAACTGTTTCCGGCACTTTCTCAAACTCGGTGGTAGCGAGGATAAAGATGACATGTTGTGGTGGTTCTTCCAGAGTTTTGAGAAATGCATTCCAAGCATCTTTAGTAAGCATGTGCACTTCATCTATAATATAGACTTTGTACTGTGACTCGAATGGTAAAGTATTTATTGATTCACGAATCTCCCGAATATCATCAATACCACGATTAGAAGCGGCATCCATTTCTACCAGATCATTAGCTGATGTGCCAATTTCTCGCGAGAGAATCCGAGCCAAAGAAGTCTTACCTGTACCGCGTGGTCCGTAGAAAAGATATGCATGTGATACATTTCCAAACTTCACCGCACCTTCCAACACTTTCACTATATGATTCTGACCAATAACATCTTTAAAATCCTTCGGTCTATATTTGCGATAGAGCACACCAACACTTTTCTCCTCCTTTTTCATATAAGAAGTATAACCCGTCTTAAGTTAAGTAAGCAAAAAAATCCCCCACCGACATCACTGCCGGTGGGGGGCGAACGGTATCTATCAAAAGAAACCGTGATTGCTACTTACAACTATCTGTTTTGCACGTCGGTGGTTCTTTCGGTTTGATCTTATCCGAGAAGAACTTCTCCACCTTGACCTTACACTTCAATTCAGGTGGACCGTAGAACTCTTCGTAGTTCGCGATGATCAACCAGAAGATCTCCTGTTTGGCATCGTACTCAGGACGATCGCCTTTCAGTGGCAATGGCGGGAAGAACGTGACTCCTGCCGGTCCGATA